>Ga0209212_1000535_pt1 | contig 72886 bp, 74 predicted proteins | sample RifGroC2_FD_183996 | JGI IMG/M metagenome (GOLD analysis project Ga0209212, IMG submission 183996) | Groundwater microbial communities from Rifle, Colorado, USA - Groundwater C2 (SPAdes) (version 2) | ecosystem: Environmental > Aquatic > Deep subsurface > Groundwater | place: Rifle, Colorado...
CAGTTGGACCGGCACCGCCCTTTCCATCCCCTGCCTGCTTATACATCGCCTCAGCTATCTTATGAGATGCCTTTGTAAGCCTGTCAATAGCATCCTTAAGCTTATCTGCATCACCACTGTCAAGAACCTTTCTGGCATCGGCTACAGCATCTTCAACAGCCTTTTTATCAGGCTCCGGCAGCTTATCCCTATTCTCATTAACAGTCTTTTCAGTGGTGTAGATTAATGAGTCAAGCTGGTTTCTTGCCTCTATCTCCTGTTTCTTCTTTTTATCCTCTTCCGCATGAGACTCTGCATCCCTCACCATCTTCTTTATCTCATCCTCTGTAAGTGTGCTTGAACCTGTAATAGTAATCTGCTGCTGTTTGCCCGTGCCTAAGTCTTTTGCAGATACATTTGCAATTCCATTTGCATCTATATCAAATGTAACCTCTATCTGAGGCATACCCCTCGGAGCAGGAGGAAGTCCAACGAGATGAAACTTCCCAAGTGTCCTGTTGTCCCTTGCCATTTCCCTCTCACCCTGAAGAACATTAATCTCAACACTTGTCTGATTGTCTGCTGCAGTTGAGAATATCTCACTCTTCTTAGTCGGTATCGTAGTATTTCTTTCTATAAGACGGGTCATAACCCCGCCGAGGGTCTCTATCCCGAGTGAAAGCGGTGTTACATCAAGAAGGAGGATATCCTTTACCTCTCCTGCAAGGACGCCTGCCTGAACAGCCGCACCAAGTGCAACAACCTCATCAGGATTTACGCCCTTATGAGGCTCTTTGCCAAAGAACTGCCTTGCCAGATCCTGAATCTTTGGAATTCTTGTAGAACCGCCTACAAGCACCCCCTCATGAATCTTCTTTGGGTCAAGCCCTGCATCATCAAATGCCCTCTTACACGGGCCAAGACTCCTGTCTATCAAATCTGCCACCATTTGCTCAAACTTCGCCCTTGTAAGTTTCATGCTAAGGTGTTTAGGCCCTGAGGCATCGGCAGTAATAAACGGAAGATTTATCTCTGTCTCCATTGTTGATGAAAGCTCTATCTTTGCCTTTTCTGCTGTCTCCCTAAGCCTCTGAAGAGCCATTACATCCTTGCTCAAATCAATTCCCTGGTCCTTTTTAAACTCGGCTATCATCCAGTCCATTATCCTCTTATCAAAGTCATCGCCTCCAAGATGGGTATCACCATTTGTAGCCTTAACCTCCACAACATTGTCACCAACCTCAAGAACCGATATGTCAAATGTTCCTCCGCCGAAGTCATAGACTGCAATTGTCTCGTCCTTCTTTTTATCAAGCCCATAAGCAAGGGCTGATGCGGTAGGTTCATTTATTATTCTCTTCACATCAAGCCCTGCAATCCTCCCTGCCTCTTTTGTTGCATGCCTCTGCGCATCATTAAAATATGCCGGGACTGTGATTACCGCCTCTGTAACCTTTTCACCAAGATATGCCTCCGCAGAGGTCTTCAGCTTCTGAAGTATCTTGGCGGAAATCTCCTGAGGTGTATATTCTTTGTCCCTTACAAGGACCCTCGCATCGCCACTTGAGCCCTTTACTATCTTATAAGGAACCCTCTTTGACTCCTCTGTAACCTCGTCATACCTTCTACCCATAAATCTTTTTATAGAATAAATGGTATTTTCGGGGTTGGTAATAGCCTGCCTCTTTGCAACCTGACCAACTAAAATATCCCCCTCTTTTGTAAAAGCCACGACAGATGGAGTAAGTCTGCTCCCCTCTTCATTAATAATTACCTTTGGCTCATTCCCCTCCATTATGGCAACAACAGAGTTGGTGGTACCAAGGTCTATCCCAATTATTTTACCCATTTTTCCTCCTGATTAGTTTCCTGAATCAAGTTCAGGAATGGTATTTATTTTCAATATTCATATAATATCTAACAATACAAATGTCAAGATATCATACAAGATTCTTTAAAAAGACATCTATTACAAACATGCTTCAATAAAAGAGAGATTTGATTTTCATATCTGTAATAGATATAATTATTGCTAATTTACCATATATTTAACCCAAAAAACATGAGACTACAGATAGATACAAATTTTTATTTAGAAAATAATGAGGATTATTTCAGGTTTATTTAAAGGAAGGAGATTAACAGCCCCAAATGGGCTAACTATCCGTCCAACACCCGATAAGGTAAAAGGTGCAATATTTAATATAATCGGAGAAAGGATAATTGAATCTTCATTCTTAGACCTTTTTGCAGGAACCGGAGCCATTGGAATAGAGGCATTAAGCAGAGGAGCAAGGGAAGTAATTTTTGTAGATAATAGTATAAAGGCAATAAATACTATAAAAAAAAACCTTTCAATATTCAATATTCAATATTCAACATTCAATATTGTAAAAGCTGACGCAGTAGAATTTATTAAAAAAACAGGTCAGCAATTTGACTTTATATTCCTTGACCCGCCGTATAAATCTGATCTGGGTGAGGGGGCATTAATAGAAATATCACGGCGTAATATTCTAAAAGAGAATGGAGAGGTAATATGGGAACACTATTACAAGACAGAATACAGAAGACAGAATACAGAAGACAGAATAAAATTGAAAAGAACTGTCCGTTATGGCGATACCTCCCTCTCTTTTTACAACCTGAATACTGATCACTGTTCACTAAATACCCTGTTATAAACCCCTCTCACATTTTCAGTACAAGATTCAAAATCTTTATACAACTTATCACCCGAACTGCCTCCATTTTCCCTATAACCAAGCCTTTTTGCCAATAACGAAAGCTCATCCCCCGATTCAGGGATAACAGCCAGCGGACGGTCATGGTCTATTCTGAGCCTGTTTTCAATCCTCCTCAAAAATATATAACCACCTGAAAGTATTCTATGCTCCTCCTCTGTGATAAGTTTTCTTTCGTATAAGATTTTCAATGCCTCCAGACTCCCTGTCTTTCGCAGTTCTGTAAATCTACCGCCGTTTTTAAGCTGTAATAACTGTATAATAAATTCAATATCTACAATTCCTCCCTTTCCTGCCTTTATATTCCTCTTTGCCTCGCCCCCTTTTACCAGTTCAAGCTCCATCCTCTTTCTCATCCTGTCAATCTCTTCGGTCATATTCTGCTCAAAGGGGGTATCATATACAAATTTACGAATTATGTTTATCAGACTCATACCAAGTTTTTCACCCCCTGCAATAAGTCTTGCCTTTATATGTGCCTGCCTCTCCCATATCTCCCCCCTTTTCTGGTAATAATCCTCATACCCTTTTATGGGTAGAATCAGGGCGCCCTTTTCTCCATCCGGGCGGAGTCTCGTATCAACCCTGTAGGCAAAACCGAATCTTGTCACCCCTCCTATTGCAAATATCAATTTTTCACATAGCTTTGAGAAGAAGATATGATTGCTGATTTTTTCCCTTGACTCCCGACTTCCCGTTGTCTCTCCATCATCTGAATAGACAAATACTATATCTAAATCTGATCCGAAATTTAATTCCCTCCCCCCGAGTTTGCCAAGCCCTATCACTGCAAACTGGCTCATCTCCCCATTCCCATCATCCATGGGAGTTCCATACCTGTTTATGAGCTCATCCTCTGTCAGCTTAAGAGAGAATTCCACATAGACATCCGCCAGATTTGAAAGCTCTAAGCTGATTCCGCTAAATTCAACAATACCCAAAATATCCCTCAGTCCTATTCTGAGTTCTTCTCCCTTTTTAAACTTACAGAGTTCATCCAGTGACTTCTCATAGGAATCAGATGAATTTAAAATCTTCCCCATCTCATCTCTTAAACTCTCCTTTGTCTTTTCTTTATAAATACCTTCAGCAATTAAAAGGGAATCTGCCAATTCAGGCTGCCGGATAAGTATATTTGACAGAAACTGGCTTGTCCCGAAAAGGGAGCAGAGGCTCCTGACAGCCGCTTCACTCTTAGATAGGACAGAATAGATGCCCTCCCTAACCCTTCCGGCATCAATAAATTTTTCAAAATTATTGATTGAGAGATCAGGGTCAGGCAGTTTTGTACATTCCTTTAATAGGTAAGGGAACATCTGATTGAAATATCTCTTGCTTCTGATAGTGGGGTGGGCAAATGCCCCTCCGTCTCTCATTAAAATCAGGTTTCTGCAGGTCATCTCGGGGGATTTAAACCCTATCTGCTTTAGTGTCGCAATTGATAAGGCTGGATTATCTATATCTATCTGCCACTGGAGTTCTCCTTCCATCACCTCAGTAACATCATATATCTCCGAGGAAAAGAGGTTATCGTATATTTTTCTGACATTCTTTGCATGATAGTTATACAGGTCCATCAACTTGGATTCAGGATTTTTCAGCTCCGGTTTCTGCGACCCATTCACTGCGACCCATCCAGTGGATGGGTACCCCGTGACCCAGGACATCTTTCTTGATAATATCAGTCGTTCATAAGGCTCATCAGGGATATCATGCGTCTGCCTCCCGCTGAAGAGCTGAATTCTGTTCTCCAGATCCCTCAAAAACAGATAGGCATTTGAAAGACTGAAATACTCGGCGTATGAGAGAAGCCCCTTTTCTGATATTCTATGCAGCGCCCTCATAGAATTCCTTTCCCTGAACCACTTCTCCTTGCCTCCGTATATCAACTGAAACGACTGGATAATAAACTCAATCTCTCTTATCCCTCCATATCCAAGCTTCACATTGCTTCTCCAGCTTCCCTTTTGTTCAAGGCCCTTATTAATCTTTTCTTTCATCTCCTTGATTTCTCTCAGGGCTGAGAAATCAAGATATTTACGGAATATAAATGGCTTTACCATCTCAATAAATTTCCTGCCAAGGGCAATGCTTCCTGCCGCAGGACGGCACTTCAAAAGTGCCTGCCTCTCCCATGTTTCTCCCCATGACTCATAATATATCTCCGCACTTCTCAGAGAATTTGTTATATCTCCGCTCTTCCCCTCAGGCCTTAAATCAAGGTCTATACGGAAGGCATATCCCTCCTCGGTTATCTCGGATACTATCTTTGTAATCATCCTTGCCAGTTGGACAAAATATTCATGGTTTGTTATCTGATTTTCAATCTTTCCATCATGGGACTCAACACCGCTCGTCATCCCTCTATCAGATGAATATAAATATAAGAGGTCAATGTCTGAACTGAAATTTAATTCCCTTCCCCCGTGCTTTCCCATAGCAAGAATTACAAACTCACACTCCTTCTTCAACCCATTCATTTCATCCTCAAAATATGGAATCCCATACTTCTTCTCCAATTCCTCATTGCTGCATTCATAAGCCTTTTGGAGGCAGATGTCTGCAACATTTGAGAGGTCCTCTACAGTTTCAATCGTATCAGCCTCTTTCATCAGGTCTCTCAAGCCTATCCTCAAAAATTCCCTGTTTCTGAATCTGCGGAGTGAATTTGCTTTTTCTTTATAGCTGTCCGCCTTTGAGAACATATATGAGATGTCATTATACATCTCGTCTTTAAAGCGGGATTTTTTTAGTATTTCCGGGTCTATAAGCCATGACGCATAGGAAGGGTTTTTTATTAAAATATCGGTCAAATACTGGCTCCCTGATAAAAGGAATGAAAGGATTTTAAGATTCCTTTCTGCATCTGGAAGGATTGCTTTAATCAGATTAGCATCTTCAACGGCCGAAAAAAATCTCTCATAACTATTAAGTGCCCTATCAGGGTCAAAGGAATTTGCCGAAGCCTCAACAATAATGGATAAGATTTCAGAGACATCAGCATTATCACTGAGAATATCACTGATTATTTTAAGGTTATGTTCCGCCTTTTCGGGATTTAAAAATCCTCTCTGAGATAAATTTATAGCCATAAAGATTTAAAACCTGAACACGAATAACACGAATAAAGCTAATTACACGAACAATAGACTTAAGACAATAGACCATAAACTATAAACTTAAGTCTTGAGTCTAAAGTCTTCAGTCTATAGTCTTCATTTATTCGTACCATTCGTGAAATTCGTGTTCCAGAATTTATATTTTCTTTTAAAATAAAAAAGCCCACTCCCATTTTAACACAATGAGAAGTGGGCTTTACCTGAATTTTAAATTTTGAATTTTAATTTTTAATCTTCTTAATACATTCCTCCCATGCCACCCATGCCACCCATACCACCCATCCCGCCTCCCGGAGGCATTGGGGGCGTCTTCTCCTCTTCCGGTATGTCGGTAACAACAGCTTCAGTTGTAAGCATCAGTGATGAGATGCTTGCTGCATTCTGCAGGGCTGAACGGGTTACCTTTGCAGGGTCTATTATGCCGGAGGCAATCATATCCACATACTCTTCTGAATTTGCATCAAAACCAAAATTTGTCTTCCCATCTTTAACCTTCTGAACAACAATAGAGCCCTCTGCACCTGCATTATTTGAAATCTGTCTTAAAGGCTCCTCTAACGCCCTCTTTATAATATTAACCCCAATCCTCTGGTCTCCCTCAAGCTTAAGTTTATCAAGTGCCGGTATCGCCCTGATAAATGTAACACCGCCGCCGGGGACTATCCCTTCTTCAACAGCAGCCCTTGTTGCATGAAGCGCATCCTCAACCCTTGCCTTCTTCTCTTTCATCTCGGTTTCAGTGGCTGCCCCTACCTTAATTATAGCAACACCGCCGACTATCTTGGCAAGCCTTTCCTGCAGTTTTTCTTTGTCGTAATCGGATGTTGTCTCTTCAATCTGTGCCCTTATCTGCTTTACCCTTCCCTCTATCTCGGACTGCTTACCCTTGCCTTCAACAACTGTTGTGTTGTCTTTATCAATAGTCACCCTCTTTGCCCTTCCCAAATCCTTTACTGTAACACTCTCAAGCTTTATACCAAGCTCTTCAGATATCATATTACCGCCGGTCAGGATGGCAATGTCTTTAAGCATCTCTTTTCTCCTGTCGCCAAAACCAGGCGCCTTAACAGCCGCACAGGAGAATGTCCCTCTCAATTTATTTACAACGAGTGTTGCCAGCGCCTCACCTTCCACATCTTCAGCAATAATCAATAAAGGCTTCCCCTGCCTTGCAATCTGCTCTAAAAGAGGCAAAATGTCCTTCATGTTGCTTATCTTCTTCTCGTAGATAAGTATATAAGGGTCTTCAAGGACTGTCTCCATCCTTTCAGCATCAGTTACAAAATATGGGGATAGATACCCCCTGTCAAACTGCAAACCCTCTACTATGTCAAGTGAGGTATCCATGCTCTTCGCTTCTTCAACTGTAATAACTCCGTCTTTCCCTACCTTGTCCATTGCCTCGGCAATCAAATCACCGATTGTCTTATCATTATTGGCAGAGATTGTCCCGACCTGAGAAATCTCTTTCTTATTCTTTGTCGGATTGGAGAGTTTTCTTATCTCTTCTATTACCACATCAACTGCCTTTTCAATCCCCCTCTTGATTTCCATGGGGTTTGCACCAGCCGCAACATTCTTCATGCCCTCCCTGTATATAGCCTGTGCAAGGACTGTAGCAGTTGTAGTTCCATCACCAGCAACATCGCTTGTCTTGCTTGCAACCTCATTTACCATCCTCGCACCCATATTCTCAAACGGGTCTTCAAGCTCGATCTCCTTTGCAACTGTAACTCCGTCCTTTGTAATTGTAGGTGAGCCGAATTTCTTGTCAATGACCACATTTCTGCCCTTTGGGCCAAGGGTCACCTTTACTACATTGGCAAGTTTGTCAACACCAAGCAGAATCTTTGACCTTGCCTCTTCACTGTATAAAAGCTGTTTTGCCATCTTCTCCTCCTGTAAAATAAGTGTCAGTTATTAGTGTCAGTGTCTGTAAAATAAAATACTGACACTTAAATTAAAATTCCAAGAATATCTTCTTCCTTCATCAGAATATGCTCTTCACCTTCAATCTTTATCTCGGTTCCTCCATACTTGCTGTAAATCACCTTATCGCCTTTTTTAACATCCAGCGGCTGAATCTTACCATCTTCCAGAACCCTGCCGTTGCCAATAGCAATAACCTCTCCCTCGTTCGGCTTTTCCTTTGCCGTATCAGGAATAATAATCCCGCCCTTTACAACTTCCTTTTCCGTCATCGGTTTTACCAATACCCTGTCTCTTAATGGTCTGACCTTCATCTACATACCTCCTTTTTATAAATAAATTAAACAGGTCTTATGCCTGCTTTTAGAACTTTACATATTAACAAAAATTAAAGTTTATGTCAAAATTTTTTAACAAAACGGCAATATACCCATTTGCTACTGTTGACAATGCTGTGATAATATTCCATGAGGCAATGACAAAGGGGAGAAAAAATAAATGGGTGTAACTGCAGTTGAATGCGCCGTCTGTGCATGGCGGGCAGCATGCAACCTAAAGTTTAAATATGAGGGAAGCAGTTCCCTCCACTGCCCGGAATTTACAAGGGATGTATCAATAGGTGAAACCAATGAGATTGTTTCACCTCATGATAACATTCTTCAAACTAAAAAACCTGAATCTGAAAAGGAAAAAACAAAAACTTGATTAACCACTGAGACACTGAGGCACAGAAATAAATAAACAAATGACAAGCACCAAATTCCAAATAATTACCAAATATTCAATAACCAAAATTCTAAATAGTTTGTAATTTAGAAATTGGAATTTATTTGTTATTTGGAATTTTAAATTCTCTGTGTCTCCGTGACTCTGTGGTAAATTCTTATAATTTCTCATATATACAAATTTGATTGCCTGATTCTTTAATATTGCTTACGGTATTTTAGTGGGAGTAGTCCTGTCTGTCGTCGTCCCATCACCAAGCTGGCCATAATAATTATCTCCCCATGCCCACAATGTGCCATCTGTCTTTTTTGCAATCGTGTGATAGCCTCCAGCAGATACAGATGACCATGTGGTCTCTGCCCCGATTTGTGTTGGGGTAGTCTTGCTTATAATTGTCTCATCTCCAAGCTGGCCATCATCATTATATCCCCATGCCCACAGTGTGCCATCGCTCTTTCTTGCAACTGTATGGTAGCCTCCACCAGACACAGATGACCATGTGGTTTCTGCGCCGATTTGTGTTGGTACAGCCTTGTTTGTCGTTGTCCCATCCCCAAGCTGGCCATAGTAATTATATCCCCATATCCATAGTGTGCCATCGCTCTTTCTTGCAACTGTATGGTAGCCTCCACCAGACACAGATGACCATGTGGTTGCCGTCCCTATTTGTGTCGGCGTAGTCTTATCCGTCGTCGTCCCATCTCCAAGCTGTCCAGAATTATTTTTCCCCCACGCCCACAGTGTGCCATCAGTTTTTATTGCAGTCGTATGGTAGTATCCAGCAGATACAGATGACCATGTGGTTGCCGTCCCTATTTGTGTCGGCGTAGTCTTATCCGTCGTCGTCCCATCTCCAAGTTGACCAGAGTTATTCCTTCCCCATGCCCACAGTGTGCCATTAGTTTTTATTGCAGCCGTGTGGTGTTCTCCCGAAAACACAGATGACCATGTAGTCGCTGTGCCGATTTGTGTTGGGGCAGTCCTGTTTGTCGTCGTCCCATCTCCGAGCTGACCATATAATTCATTATATCCCCATGCCCACAGTGTGCCATCAGTTTTTACTGCAGCCGTGTGGTAAACTCCCACAGACACAGATGACCATGTGGTTGCCGTCCCTATTTGTGTCGGCGCAGTCCTGTTTGTCGTTGTCCCATCCCCGAGCCGACCAGAGGCATTATATCCCCATGCCCACAGTGTATAGAGTGTATCATCTCTCTTTATCGCAATTGTGTGTAAGGCTCCCGCAGACGCAGATGACCAGTTGGTTGACGCAGGCATTGCACTTGCTTCACTTGACTCACTGCTTTCGCCATCACTATCCACTGCGGTTACTACATAGTAATAAGTAGTGCCGTTAGTCAGACCTGTATGGGTATATGGACTTGTTGCACCAGTTATTTTTGTCCCTGTGGTTTTTGTAACCCCTGTTGTTGTTGACCAATAGATGTTATATGTCGCTCCTGATACGGCAGTCCAACTGACAGATACCTGTCCATTTCCTGCTGTAGCAGTTACTCCTGCGGGGGCAGAAATAGGTGATGCCGATACCTCACTTGACTCACTACTCTCACCATTACTATTTACTGCGGTTACTACATAATAATAAGTAGCGCCATTAGTCAGACCTGTATGGGTATAGGAATTCGTATTGCTTGTTACTTTTGTCCCTGTTGTCTTTGTAACTCCTGATGTTGTTAACCAGTATATGTTATATGATGTCGCACCTGATACAGCAGTCCAACTGATAGATACCTGTTTATTTCCTGCTGTAACAGTTACTCCTGTGGGTGCAGATGGCGCTGTGCCAGTTGGTGTGGCAGTTCCCTGTCCACTGCCGCAGCCATTGAGGAAGGCAATAAAAAATGAGCAAACAGAGATAAGCAAGAAAAATCTTAAATCCCCTGTCCTCATATTTACTTACGATATGTTAGTCGGTGTAGTCTTATCTGTCGTTGTCCCATCTCCGAGTTGTCCATATAATTCATTATATCTCTATGCCCATAATTGCCACCTGCCTGTGCTACGGCAGACAGGTCTGTCTTTATTGCTACTGTGATGGGGTTCAGGGTTCAGCTTTCGTGAGTCTGCTGAACTACTGAATCTTACGGATAGTATGATTAGCACTATCAGCTACAAAAAGGTTTGTCCCGTCTGTGGTCATACCTTCCGGATAATAAAATCTTGCTGATGTGCCTGTGGCATCTGTTGAACCAGTTAAACCAGCAGAACCTGCAATTGTTGTAACAACTCCTGTAGATATGACTATCTTACGGATTGTATGATTCCAAGAGTCAGCTACAAACAGGTTTGTCCCATCTGTTGTTATACCATATGAAACATAAAATCTTGCTGATGTGCCTGTGCCATCCGTTGAACCGGAAGACCCCGCAGTCCCTGCAATTGTTGTTACAACACCTGTAGATATGACAATCTTACGTATTGTATGATTAGAGGTATCAGCTACAAACAGATTCGTCCCATCTGTGGTTATACCAGTGGGATAATAAAATCTTGCTGATGTGCCTGTGGCATTAGTTGAGCCAGATGAACCGGCAGAGCCTGCAAGTGTTGTTACAACACCTGTTGATATGACAATCTTACGGACGGTGTGATTACCGTAATCAACTACAAACAGATTTGTCCCATCTGTGGTTATACCATTGGGATAATAAAATCTTGCTGATGTGCCTGTGCCATCTGTTGAGCCACTGGTAGTAGAACCTGCAAGTGTTGTTACAACACCTGTAGATATGACAATCTTACGGATGGTGTGATTATACTGATCAACTACAAACAGATTCGTCCCATCTGTGGTTATACCAGTGGGATAATTAAATCTTGCTGATGTTCCTGTGCCATCTGTTGAGCCAGAAGTAGTAGAACCTGCAATTGTTGTTACAACACCTGTGGAAATGACAATTTTACGGATTGTATGATTAAAGTTATCAGCTACAAACAGATTCGTCCCATCTGTGGTCATACCTTCCGGATAATAAAATCTTGCTGATGTGCCTGTGGCATTAGTTGAGCCAGAAGTGGTAGAACCAGCAAAGGTGGTAACAACAGCATTTGTGCTTGTAAGATTAAGAGATGTCCCTTGGACAGAGCCACCCATGAGTGTTCCAGTCGAGGTAGATGGTGCAATCTTACGGATTGTATAATTATAAGTATCAGCCACATACAGATTCGTCCCATCTGTGGTTATACCAATGGGATTATAAAATCTTGCTGATGTGCCGGTGGCATCTGTTGAACCGGAAGACCCCGCAGTCCCTGCAATAGTGGTAACAACTCCTGTAGATATAACAATCTTACGGATAGTGTAATTACCATAATCAACCACAAACAGGTTTGTCCCATCTGTGGTTATACCGGCAGGAAGATAAAATCTTGCTGATGTGCCTGTGGCATCTGTTGAGCCGGAAGACCCCGCAGAACCTGCAATTGTTGTTACAACTCCTGTGGATATGACAATCTTACGGATTGTATAATTATAAGTATCAGCCACATACAGATTCGTCCCATCTGTGGTTATACCCTGTGGATAATAAAATCTTGCCGATGTGCCGGTGGCATCTGTTGAACCAGTTGAACCGGCAGAACCTGCAATTGTTGTTACAACACCTGTGGATATGACTATCTTACGGATTGTGTGATTACCTTGATCAGCCACGAATAGATTTGTCCCATCTGTGGTTATACCATAGGGATAATTAAATCTTGCTGATGTGCCTGTGGCATTAGTTGAGCCAGATGAACCGGCAGAACCTGCAATTGTTGTTACAACTCCTGTTGATATGACAATCTTACGTATTGTATGATTAGAGGTATCAGCTACAAACAGATTCGTCCCATCTGTGGTTATACCAGTAGGATAATTAAATCTTGCTGATGTTCCTGTGGCATCTGTTGAGCCAGAAGAACCGGCAGAACCTGCAATTGTGGTAACAACTCCTGTGGATATGACAATCTTACGGATGGTGTGATTACTGTAATCAGCTACAAACAGGTTTGTCCCATCTGTGGTTATACCATAGGGATAATAAAATCTTGCTGATGTGCCTGTGGCATTAGTTGAGCCAGATGAACCGGCAGAACCTGCAAAGGTGGTAACCACAGCATTTGTACTTGTAAGATTAAGAGATGTCCCTTGTATAGAGCCACCCATAAGGTTAGTATTATTAGTAGTAGTCGAATAAGTTATACTATCACTCGCCACTGCTGACACATTCCCTGCTGCATCTTTGAACCAAATATAGACATAGACTGTCGTGCCAGTTGAATAACTTCCTGTAAAAGCATAAGAGAGACTTGTATTACTATAACTTGTGGCTGATGTTACAGAAGTCCAGCCTGTTGCACTTGCTGATGGGGTTGAAGGTGTCGTGCCAGTGGAATTATCAGTTATATAATAACCTGTTACACCTGTGCTGTCAGTTGCAGATACAGATAATGTAACTGTGCTTGATGTTGTGCTTGATGAACCGCTGTTTATAGAGATTGATGGGGTTAAAGGTGCTGTAGTATCCGAGACCGCTATTGTTTCCCCTTTCACTATTCTATTTATTGTGCCGCTACTACTGCTATATATTGTCCAGTATATATTCGTTGAGTCAACTGCTATACCTGCAGGACTGCTCAATCCTGATGCGAGGGTCGTTACTGTCCCTCCGCTTATACTTACTTTCTTCACTGTGCCGCTGCTATTATTCTCTGTCCAGTAAACATTCGTTGAGTCAATTGCAATATCCCAAGGCTTATTCAATCCTGATGCGAGGGTCGTTACTGTCCCCCCGCTTATACTTACCTTCTTCACTGTGCCGCTGGTAGTAAACTCTGTCCAGTAAACATTTGTTGAGTCAACTGCTATATTATCAGGACTACTCAGTCCTGATGCGAGGGTCGTTACTGTCCCTCCGCTTATACTTACCTTCTTCACTGTGCCGCTTGTGCCGCTACTGAACTCTGCCCAATAAACACTCGTTGAGTCAATTGCTATACCATAGGGATAACTCTGTGCTGATGCGAGGGTCGTTACTGTCCCTCCGCTTATACTCACCTTCTTCACTGTGCCGCTGCTATTATTCTCTGTCCAGTAAACATTCGTTGAATCAACTGCAATATCTGCAGGATCATTCAACCCTGATGCGAGGGTCGTTATTGTCCCTCCGCTTATACTTACCTTCTTTACTGTGCCGCTGCTATTCTCCTCTGTCCAGTAAACATTCGTTGAGTCAATTGCAATGCCTGCAGGATTATTCAATCCTGATGCGAGGGTCGTTACTGTCCCTCCGCTTATACTTACCTTCTTCACTGTGCCGCTGCTATTATTCTCTGTCCAGTATATATTCGTTGAATCAACTGCAACGCGAATAGGTAAATTTAATTCTGATGTAAGGGTTACTGGTGTGGGCGAGAGTGTTACAGTAGAGGTTGTGGTCTGTCCTGATGTAATGGTTATGCCTGTATCCTCCCCCTTGTATATGACATTTCCACTTGAGTCTTTTCCCTGTATAACAGCACTCCTGCTCGTCCCAGCAGAAATACCGGTTATTGTCCCTGAATGGGCAGAGCATGACCATGCCCCTGAGGCTAATAGAGTGCCGCTTGAATTGTATATAGAGGCTTCAACAGTGGAAACCCCGGAGACTGTGCAGTCAATTGCCGCCTCTCTGACACCTGTATAATCAGAGCCTTCTGGTTTTGAGTCAGATAGGGTCGGCGCACCCTGCCAGATTATCTTAAAAGAAATTGAACCACTGCCAGATGATTCTTCAGAGCCGGGATTACCGCAGGCAGAAAAGAAAAAAAACGATAAGATTGCTGATATGAGAAGAATGTATTTTTTGTTCATATATAGAAATTATAAAATTCTGGAACACGAATTTCACGAATATACGAATGGAACGAATAAAGACTAAAATTAAAAGTAAAAATATTTTCTATTATTAGTTATTCGTGTAATTAGTTCCATTCGTGTTATTCGTGTTTAAGTTTTGTGTTCATTAGGTTACCATGTTACAGTATATGTCCCAGTAGTGCTTGTAGGTGGAGGAGGATTAGTAGTAGTTGTAGAACTACCACCGCCTGCAGCAGCTGCAACACCACCACCAATAGCCGCTATACCAAGAATTATCCAAAACCAGCTCACACCGCCCTCTTTCTTGGGCTTGATAATTTCTACCGGCTCTGTCCCGATTTCTTCGGGTGTATAAGGAGTAATCTTTTCTTCTGCATAAACAGATGATGAGGAATACGCCAGAAAAAGAGGAATCAATAAAACTACCAAAAAATGATAAAAAGTTTTCATCTCCTGTCTCCTTGTGTTAAAGAAGGACACTAATAAAGCATCCCGAATGCCTTTTCATCAATCTTCCCATCTAAGAACAGGTCTAATTCCTTTGAATAAGTTCCTGAATCCAATTCTCCTATTGCCTTGTTTAATTGTTCAAGTGTAATGACTTTATTTGAGAAGGCAATCCTTAGTTTTTCCTTTGCACTTTCAATAGCCACTCCCATCTTCCAGTTTCTTGTGATTGTAAAACTACCTTTTCCGGAAACCTGCGGGTTTTGTGCTACCCCTTTTAGTTTTCTTGCCGTCCTTATCACATTATCTTTAATATAATCTGTAAGCTCATCCACTGCCACCCATGCCTTCTTACCTGCCTTACCTTTCAAGCCCTCTAAAAGGTAATGGCTGAATATGCCTCCCTTAATTTCCGTATCATCTTCCCATGATTGCTCCTCCATAGCTGAGGATGTAATGATTACCCTTTCGGCACCTGTTTGTTCTATCAATTTAGAGGCAAACATGCCTACTAAGGGCTTGCCTCCTGTCACAGTAATAGATTTTTCTCCCCCGCCAGAAAAACATGCATCCAGCGCTAACATTACCCCTTTGGCCTTAGATTGTTTAATTATGTCTTGTAAATAGGAAATCGTTATGCTTGTATCATCCATTATTTCCGGGTCTTTTATGCTGACATCGGATGGAACCAAATATGCGTCTACGGCTTTATCCTTTTCCATCTTAGGCGCCCCATGCCCTGAATAATAAACATATATGTAACCGTCAATATTTTTAATGCTTCGCAGGGCTGAAAGCATTCTAACCCTTGTAGCGTTTTCATTTAGCAATAAAGTGGTATTCTCTTTCGGAATTCCACCGTATTTCGGATCTGTAAAAATATCATAAATCTTTTTTGCATCTTCTGATGAATATTTAAGATGTGATATGTCATCCCTGTTCCTATAGTCAATACCAATGATGACGGCATATGCATCATCACGGAGAGGGGGGAGCTTCTCTTCAACAGGGAGCGGCTTGGGCGTCAGTGCTGCCAATGCTTTTATCTCAAACTCCTTTGACGCTATGAGGTCTACATTATCTAATAAGACCCTTGCCTTCCATTTCCCCGGTAATGTTCCTGCCTTTTCACCCTTGATGGCAATCTTGTGCCATATTGTGCTATATCTTCTGAACCTGCCATCCTTATTTATTTTGTAATTTCCTGTGGTGAAATAAAGATTTCCCCCGGGGTCATACCACTCCCATCTTAAGGTATGTTCGCCAGATATATCCTTCAACTTGACCCACATCACCGCCTGCGAATCTTCAGGAGAAAAATTGTCCGTCTCAAATATGGGAATTGAAAAATCTTCTCTTTTTGTTATATCCTTGGCAATAGAAGTGCTGACAACTTCCATCCTTGACTCTTGAACAAGCGGCTCTGGCGGAGCAGAGGCACAGCCGAAAAAGACAAGTAAACAGTAGGCAGTAAGGAGTAGGCAGAAAAGATAAGGGAGATTGCCTCGCCATTTGACAGGCTCAGAGCCTGCAATGACACGAGAAGGATTATTGCAAGTGTTTAAACTGAGTAATTTCCGCGGCTTCATATTTTACCTCTGATAATTAACCTTCTTATATATAACTATATTCTTTATACCTTAAATGTCAAGAATTTTTAAAAACAATTTCTAATATTCTCTATGAATGGCGGTTTAATAATGCCTTTCTCCGTTATTATTGCATTTATATTCTTATGAGGTGTTACATCAAAGGCAGGGTTTGACACCTCTACCCCTTCAGGGGCAATTCTCTTATTGCTTAGATGCGTTACCTCCTGAGAGTTTCTCTCCTCTATTGGTATCTTACTCCCATCATTAATTTTTATATCAATTGTAGATAAAGGAGCCGCCACATAAAATGGTATGCCATGCTCCTTTGCAAGAATTGAGAGGGAGTATGTCCCTATCTTATTGGCTGTATCGCCGTTTGCTGCAATCCTGTCTGCACCAACAATTACCTTGTCTATCTCACCCTTCCCCATAAAATAGCCTGCCATATTATCTGTAATCAATCGGACAGGTATTCTCTCTTTGACTAATTCCCATGCGGTAAGGCGGGCACCCTGCAAAAATGGTCTTGTCTCATCGGCATAAACCTTTATCTTCTTTCCCATCTCATGTGCAGTCTTAATAACACCAAGTGCTGTCCCATATTCTCCTGCTGTTGCCAGCGCCCCTGCATTACAGTGGGTCAGTATGGTATCGCCGTCTTCTATCAATTCCTGCCCATTCATACCCATAGCCCTGTTTATTTCTATATCCTCTTCCCGTATCTTTATCGCCTCTTTTTCAAGGACATCCTTTATAAATTCAACAGGCTTATTTCTGTTTCTATCCGCAACAGATTTCATCCTCTCAATTGCCCAGAATAGATTTACAGCAGTAGGCCTTGTGCTTGCCAGATGGCCACATATTTTCAAAAACTCATCATAAAATTTATTATAGTCCTTTGCATTTATATTTTTTGCGCCGATTGCAACACCCATAGCAGCCGCCACCCCTATTGCCGGAGCACCCCTTACCTGCATTACCTTTATAGCCTTCGCCACATCCTTATAATTATCACATTCAACATAGACTTCCTCTAATGGGAGTCGGGTCTGGTCAATAAGCATTACCTTCCCATTTTTGTATTCTACTGTTTTAAACATTCCTCAATCCTTTCTCTTTTAACACCTCTCATTTTTATCAACTTGTTTTTACTTTTGTGCCCACCTATTATCTCTATCTGCCCTTTGCATATATTGAGGCTCTTTGAAAGAAAATTTATCAGACTTTCATTTGCCTCTCCTTCTACAGGCGGTGATGTGAGTTTTATCTTTACTGCATCTCCATATATACCGCAGATTTCATTCTTTGATGAGCGGGGCTGGACCTTTACAGTAAATACAACACCATTTTTATCTTCCTTTAGATTTAACACAATTCAAACATGAATAAAAACCTGATCAATCCGCAGATTACACAGATTTTTAAAAAATATCTTGTTTTAATCTGCGATAATCTGCGAAATCTGCGGATATTAATCTTATTTCTTCCCTTCCTCCTGTTTCATTATATCCATAAGCTTCAGGTGGTTTTCTATTACTGCCCTCAACTGCACCTCAAACTGCATTTTCGTAGACTTCAGTTCTGCAATATCCTTTTCCAACTTGAAGAGCTTTTCCTCCGCCCCTTTAAGTATCTCCTTTGCCTTTATCTCTGACTGTTTTATAATAATCTGAGATTCCTGATTTGCCTTTTCAATCGCATCCCTCTTAAAATCCTGAGCCGATGCAATTACCTTTCTAAAATCATTCTCTGCCTTCTTATATTCCTCAATTTCCTGTTCCACCTTTTTCAATTCAGCTTTTATTGTCTCGTTTTCTTTGTTCAGCTCTTCAAGTTCATTGGCAATCAACTCCAAATAACTATCCACCTCCTCAATATCAAAACCTCTGAACTTGAGTTTAAACTGCTGCTGTCTCACATCCATAGGCGATATTTTCATACTACGTTACCTCCCTTTAGAACACAAATTACACGAATATACGAATATGTAAAAAAATTTCAAATTACAAACGCCAAATCCCAAACAATATCAAAATTCCAAATTCAAAGTCCCAAACTATTTAAAATTTAGAATTTCGGTCATTTGAATTTGTTTGATGCTTGCTGCTTGGAATTTGGTGCTTTATGTTATTCGTATAATTTGTCAATTCGCGCCATTCGTGTTAGAGTTTTTTTTCTTAATGCAACCTTACTGCTATTTGCATCAGGGTTGAAACGAGAAAACTCTGGAGAAACATAATTATAAGAAACACAATTATCGGTGAAAAATCTATCCCTGTTGCATAAACAGGAATAAGTCTTCTAATTGGCGAAAGAACAGGTTCTGTAACCTTGTAGAGAAACTGGACAATGGGGTTATAGGGGTCAGGATTAACCCATGAGATGAGCGCCCTTATGATTATAATCCACATATATATATTCAGGATTATATCCAGCACCCTTGCAACCGCACTTATTAAATTTCCGAATATGAACATGCTTATCCCTTCTTCCCCAACTCCACCGACCTTTTTACAGCTGCCTCTACTGCATTAATTAACGCCGCCCTTAAACCCCCATCCTCTAATGCATGGAGTCCTGCTATTGTTGTCCCCCCGGGAGAAGTAACCATATCTTTCAGTTTGCCCGGATGCTCACCTGTATCAAGTGCAAGTTTTGCCGAGCCAAGAATAGTCTGAATAGATAATAACTTTGACACATCCCTTGGCAACCCCATCTTTACACCTGCATCTGTTAATGACTCAATAATTAAAAACACATATGCAGGGCCGCTGCCGCTTAATCCTGTAACTGCGTCCATCATTGATTCCTCCACAATTACAGTCCTGCCGACAGCATTAAATATCTTCTGTGCCATTTTAATATCCCCTTCTGATGCGGCATTGCCAGAGGCTATTGCAGATACCCCTTCCCGAACTATTGCAGGCGTATTCGGCATTACTCTTACTATTCTTGCCTTCTTCCCAAACATATCCTGAATTGAATTTATAGTTACGCCTGCCGCAATAGTAATTATCAGCTTCTTCCTGTCAACTAAGTCTTTTACCTCCTTTACAACCTTTGCTATTATCTGAGGCTTTACAGAAAGAATTATTATATCAGCTTTCTTTACAACATCTCTGTTGTCGGCAGTAATATTAACTTTGTATAACCTCCTTATATGTTCAAGCCTCTCCTTTCTTATATCTGTAACAGTTATATCTTTATTTTTAAAGACCCCTGCACCTGTTATCCCCTTTATCAATGCCTCGCCCATATTGCCAGAACCTATAAAGGCTATCTTTTTATCTATCTGAGACTTCATCTTCTTTCCCCAAATATTGCCGTTCCTATTCTCACCATTGTAGCCCCCTCTTCAACAGCAACCTCAAAATCATTTGACATCCCCATGGAAAGCTCTTTCATCTCTATGCCTTCCCTTTGTATATCATCTCTCAACATCCTGAGCATCTTGAAATATTTTCTTGAATCCTCAGGAGATTCTGAAAAAGGGGGAATTGTCATCAGCCCCATAATATTTATATTTTTAAACCTTGATATATCCTTAACAAAATTAATAGCCTTTTCAGGCAATATGCCGAATTTTGTCTTTTCCCCTGAGAGGTTTACTTCAATTAAAATATCTGTCTCTAATCCTTTATTCTCCGCCCTCTTCTGAATCTCCTCTGCCAATGAAAGACTGTCCACCGAATGTATTAGACTAAAAATATCAAAGATGTATTTGACTTTATTTGTCTGGAGATGCCCTATAAGATGCCACTCAACTTCTTTTCCAATATCCTTAAATTTTTCCCTTGCCTCCTGAACCCGATTTTCACCAATAATTTTTATGCCTGCCCTTATTGCCTCTTTAATTCTTGAAACATCAACTGTCTTTGTAACGGCAACTAATTTTACTGATTCTTCCTTTCTTCCAACCCTTTCAGCCGCCAATTTTATTTTGTGAATGATGCCTTTAATATTGGCAGCTATATTACCCATAATTACTGTTTTTAGTAACATACAAATTCATCTTCTGTCAAGACAATTTGCCCTAAGATGGGGTATCTATGGGAAGTCGCTGATAAAAGACTGCCTGTAGGAAAAGGTTGCAACTATATTAAGCTGGTTTTTATCTATATTATCAGGAAATTTATCAAACGGTGCGGCTGTCTTTACCGCCCTGACCGCTTCATCATCCAATACCTTATAATCTGCTGAATTGAGAAGCTTTGTATCGAGAAGTGCGCCATCTCTTGATATGGAAAATCTAAGCACGACGCTTCCATTTATCCCCCGCGACATCGCCTCATCAGGGTATCTCCATACAGAGCTGATTTTCTTTTTTATGGAATCAAAATATGAGTTGTATTTAATTTCTTTAGTATCAAGGGGTATTGGGTCAGTATCAAAGTCATATTTTTTTGGCTCTGTTTCCACCTTTGGCTTATCTGATTCTAAATTCTGAAACGATTTCTTAAGATTATCAGGCACAGGAGCATCATTGCTCTTCATTTTTGATTTAGATGTGTCTATACCCTTAAGGCTATTTGCTTCTTTCTCTGAAGTTTCCGATGTGCTAAGAGTATTTCTATTATCTTCTCTCTTTTCTGCGCTTCCTGCAGGCTCGGATGAATAAGTCTTTTGAACAGAAATAGAATTTTCCTTAATATACGGAATCTCAATCAATCTGACACGAAAGGGGGGCTCTTTTCTGCCATCAAAAGAATAATAAGATGCAGATGCAATAAATGCTATATGTATAAAAAATGACAATCCAACAAATATTGTGAGACTATATTGGCCCATGGCTATTAGTTTAAATTATAAACTGTAAGCCATCATTTAGGAAGCTTTAATTTTCAGGCTTGCAATTTATTAATTCATAATTTATCCCCAGACCTTCTTTTTATAAAAAATTTTGGCGAATTGGGTTGGATTTATAAAAAGAAAGAGTGATATTTCAAGACCTGCCCTCTATCCTTTCTATGTCTTTAATCTTTCAATAGTGGAATGCCGTAGCCTGCCTGTCTGAAATGCTCATCAAAAGTAAGCGCCTGTTTTACATTGAATTCATCCATAGCTATAAACGAAAAGCAATCAATCATTCCCCATGATTTATCGGGGCGTCTTTTAAAAAGTGAAAAGGCATTCTTGAACCTATCGGCAGAAAGCGGAACAATTGTCGTTAAAGGGTCATTTTGGATTTCTTCTATTATGCTTATGGCAAGTGGTCTCTGTAACGGAAGGCATAAACTATTTGCAACCTCTACAAAAATAAGTTGTGTTGTAAGAAACGGCCCATGAAACTGTTTTGCAGCATCTACAGCAACTTTATGCAATTCATCTTTTTTATTAATCAGTGCTATAAGATAACTTGTATCGAGAAATATAATGCTCATCTCTTTGGCAAACCATAGAGATAATGGTCATGCTGGATAGAAAAATCCTGCGGGAGTCCTGCATCGGTGGCAATATCTGCCAATTTATATAAGAGCAGCGACTTTTTTATAACAGGTTTTTTATGTGTCTTCAGACTTTTGATAAACCTTTCCACTTCATCTAACATTTCAGATGGAAGAATTTCTATTTCTTTTTTAATTCTTTCAGATTTAAGCATAGTGTATACTCCTTCCCTATGTTAACTTTTTATTATAATACTATAAAAGAGTTAAGAAGACAAGATTTCATTACTGGTTGAGGTTAGGTTAAGGCTAAGAAATTACTGATGCACTGGTTTTCAGGTGTCCTTCTTATTCATTGTGGTGAAAATTTCTGGATACGATGGTTTTCGGTATCAGCAACATATACATTCCCTGATGAATCTACTGCTACTCCCCATGGGACGTTAAACTGACCATCTCCTGAACTTTGTGAACTCGTTTTTTTTCCTGTTTTTTTCTTGAAAAATTTACCATATTGTAATATGATTTGGCAGATGGGCGATGAATATGCGATACTTGAAAGCATTAAGAAACTTGTTATATCAGGAAAATATAGAGTAAGAATTCACGCTATTCGTCATATGATAGAAGAGGGTTTTAACGAGACAAATACCATAGAGGCTTTGACAGGTAATAGTAAAATCATAGAAAACTACCCTGATGACTATCGGTGCCTTATTTTAGGTAACTTTCATTTTGCGGAGGCTGCTACTTCCCCTTTGCATATTGTTTGTGATTACTCAATGCCTGATTTAATAGATATAGTTACAGCTTATATCCCTCAAAAACCATGGTGGATTACTCCAACAAAAAGAGGAAAAAGTTTATGAGAAAACAAAAAGTATCGGTTAGCCTTTTAAATAAGCTTAAAGACCCTGATACACTAATGAAACAACCCTGTTCAGAGTGTGGAGACATATTGGAGAAGGGATTTATCTCTCAGGAATTTGAAAGGGAAGGGATAAAAATTAGACTCTCGGGGATAAAAGCATGGGTGTGTAGGGGTTGTGGCGAAACATATTTTCAGCCAGGTGGGGCAAACAAGGTAGTTAAGGCAGCTAATTGTCTTTTTGAATTAGCCCAGATAGAGAAACAACATAAAGGGACACTTGCCGTGCAGATTTAACAATCCAAATCCTACTTTATAATTTCTAACTAAGAACATGCATCCAGAAGTTTTAATTTCAAGAAATAACCAAATCACCAAATTACTAACCAAAAATCAGCCTGTCCCCATTCCTTTGTTTGAATTGGTTTGATGTGAAAGGTGGGGCTGAATTTATTTTCAATCATTACAAAAAGTGATATTTCAAGACCCCCCCCTCTTTTTCTTCATTGTTGTATTTATAAATCGGGCTAAGTTTTATTTCTTTTATCCATTCAAAATGTTTTCTATTCCTTGTTAGCAGTGGAAGATTTTTTGCCCATGCAGTTGCCGCTATTACATAATCTACTATTGAGCCTTGCCTTACTCCGTATTCATCCAAAAGTAACATGTATTTCTTATTTATATCAGTATCAATCTTTAAAACCTTTAACCTCGACATCAACTCCATTATTCTTTTTCTTTCAGATTCTCTAAGTCCTATCTTAGAGAGAAGCTCCTTTTTGCTGAGGACTGAACAATAAATATCAATATCATCAGACTTGAAAAGATCTCTGGCTGGCTTCACTCCTTTTAGATAGTCAATGACAATATCTGTATCAACTAATAATTTGATTTTTGCCATTCAATAAGCTCTTCAATAAATTTTTCCCCTGACTTGACTCTCCTCTCTTCCTTTATTCTGAGCTTTCTAACATATTCAGCACTGTCTTTTACCTGAATATAAGTAAATCCTTCGTTTTTTGCTTTAAGAAACTGGGCAAAATCAATCAATTCTCTTATTTTATTCTCAGGCAATTCTTTGGTTAAATTTATTATCTTCTTTCTATAGTTTACTGCCACACCCATAGAAGCCTCCTCTCATGTTTTACACGATAAAAAATTAGTGATTAAAATTCAGACTTCATTTTATGGCATAGATGTAGTAAATGCAAGAGCAAAAAATATAAACGAAAACGCTAAATGGGATTTTGATGGAGAGAATTGAGCCTGCCCTGATTTTTGAATTTGTCTAATAATGGAAGGATTGAGGGGGTTGTTGCAAGATTAAAGACCTGTCCCCATGCGTGATCGATAAAGAGTTATTGCAAATCCCATAATCCGAAGCCTGACCCCACCATACTGTCCAGCACGAACAGGCAATACATAGATAGACGCTGCCATAATGCTCATCTCTTTGGCAAACCATAGAGATAATGGTCATGCTGGATAGAAAAATCCTGCGGGAGCCCTGCATCGGTGGCAATATCTGCCAATTTATATAAGAGCAGCGACTTTTTTATAACAGGTTTTTTATGTGTCTTCAGACTTTTGATAAACCTTTCCACTTCATCTAACATTTCAGATGGAAGAATTTCTATTTCTTTTTTAATTCTTTCAGATTTAAGCATAGTGTATACTCCTTCCCTATGTTAACTTTTTATTATAATACTATAAAAGAGTTAAGAAGACAAGATTTCATTACTGGTTCATTACTGGTTGAGGGTAGATTCCCCCTTAACAAAGGGGGTTCGGGGGTTGTTACAAAAAGTGATATTTCAAGACCCTATGACCTCTGTTACTGAATAGTCAAATAGACAAATAATCAATCCCTGACACACCGCACACTAAAGCCGTCGTACTTGTAATTGAAGTTACGGTAAGCGCTGCCGAATCTGTAGTCCAGGTTGCGGTACCACGCGTACGGCGCATCGTACTCCGTAGCCGACCACCAGAGACCGTAGCTGCCGATGTCGTAGAATGAACCACTGAAGTAGCGGAAACCACCCGGAAGAGCTGTAAAACCGCTGCTATTGTCAGCGGATGTGTTAGGGCTATTCCAGTGGGTTGTCCCGGCTTCCTTCATCTTACCACCCGCAACGCTCTCGCCTCCCAGATAATCTGTAAGTGTTGTCCATTCGGCATCGGTTGGCAAATGCCATCCTGTGGGGCATAAGCCTCTGCTGTCAGTTGCGGCATACCATGTATATAATCGCCCATAGGTCGCAACATTCCCCTCATCGCCATTATATGCCCACTGGTATTTTGGCGAAGTCTCGCCTGAAATATCCTTTGTTGCTGGTGTGGTAGTGCCTATGGCATCGCCGTTGCGATATCTGGTTACCTTTAGGTTTTCTTTGAACCATATCTGTGTGCCTATGGTTACCGTATTATAAACATTGTTGTCAACGTCAGTTACTGGCGAATAAGTAATACTATCACTTGAACTTGCCGATACATTCCCAGCCACATCCTTGAACCACACATAGACTGTTTTTGTGCCAAAACCGCTGCTTAATGTAAAAGACACACTGCCAGAATAACTTGTTGTTGATGTTACTGATGTCCAGCATGTGTCGTTACTTGATGGTGTTGTGGATGATTCTTTTGCACAATATCCTGTTACACCTACATTGTCCGTTGCTGATAAGGTTAATGTTACTGATGTGTTTGTGGTTGATACTGCATCGCTGTCTATTGAAACAGATGGACTTGATGGGGCGGTTGAGTCGGAGATAGTCAGGGTGATTGAATCGCTTGCTGATGCAGATATATTCCCCGCAGAATCTTTAAACCATACATATACTGTCTTTGTGTTATCACCTACACTTCCGCTGCTTAATGTGAATGCTACTGTTGCTGAATAACTTGTTGTTGATGTTACTGATGTCCAGCCTGATGCACTTGCCGATGGTGTGGTTGAAGTTTCTGATGCGTAATATCCTGTTACTCCCACATTATCAGTTGCTGATAATGTTAATGTTACTGATGTTGTTGTGGTTGATGAAGAGCCGCTGTCTATTGATACCGATGGACTGGATGGGGCGGTTGAGTCGGAGATAGTCAGGGTGATTGAATCGCTTGCAGAGGCAGATATATTCCCTGCTGTATCCCTGAACCAGACATAGACCGTCTTCGTGTTATCTCCAATACTTCCGCCGCTTAATGTGAATGCCGCAGTCGCTGAATAACTCGCTGCCGATGTAACCGATACCCAATTGGCTGATGTTAATGACGGGGTAATAGTTGATTCCGATACATAGTATCCTGTTACCCCTGTATCATCCGACGCAGATAAGGTTAATGTTACTGATGTGCTTGTGGTTGATGATGAGCCGCTGTTGATTGAGATTGATGGGTTTGTTGGGGCAGTTGTATCTGTCTGATTTAATGTTATGGTTGCACTGGTACTGCTGGATATATTCCCTACTGCATCTTTGAACCATACATATACTGTCTTACTCCCATTACCACTGCTTAATGTCCAATTTACATTTGAGCTGTATGATTTTGATGATGTTACTGAAGTCCATCCGCTTGATGTAATAGATGGTGTTGTGCTTGATTCTGATAGGTAGTATCCTGTTACCCCTGTGTCATCAGTGGCTGATATTGCAGCTGTAGCAAGTTGTGATGATGTTGTAGTGTTACTAAAACTTATGGATGGACTGCTTGGCGCTGTTGTGTCTGTTGTGCCTCCTGATGCTATTGTAAAACTCCATGTCTCTGTTGACATTGAGTTTGCTGGATTGGCTAAGTCTGATGCCCTTAGTGTTACTGTTACTGTCCCGCTTAGGTTAGTTGATGGTGTGTATAGAACTGTGTAATTATCTGATGTGCCTATTATTGAGCTTTTTGATGTTACATCTTCGTTGTTTATTGTGAGGACAATGGATGATGCATCTACTCCTGCGTCATTATCTGATACTTGAACACTAATTTTTGTGTTTGCAGGGATATTTGTGGTGCCGTTTGCCGGACTATGACCTGAACTTCCGGGTGAGGCATTGTCTGCTCTTGTGTATCTTGCTATGACTGACGGCTCGGCAACTTGATTGGCAGTAACACCAATGCCATTTGTCTGTCCTGTATAGAGGACATCTGAGCCTGTTGAGTCAAGTCCTTCAAGTTTTGCATTGTATGTGCCGGCAGGGACACTGGTAAATGTTATTGTGCCTGAATCCCCAGGGGCTACATCTTTTGTTGTCTGAAATCCTGATACAGGGTTATTGCTGGTATCAAGGAGTGTTGCCCTGACTTTGTAAACACCAAGGGGGGCTTTGTGATGGATGGTGTTGGACAACCCCCTATCCCCCTTTGATAAGGGGGAATTAAAGGGATTACGGTAATCCCATTGAACCTTTGGGGCAATGCCGCCGCTGTCCGCAAGGCTAAAGTCTTGCCCTACGCCCTGCCCTACTGGTGTATCTCCACTGCCACAGGAAAAGAGAACGAGAGCAATAAGAAATAAGGTTGTATGGCGTAAATAGTGTTTCATAGGGAAATACCTCCTATCCAGATTTCACAGCGTGGCAAAGCCACAACCAAAAAAACAAAAGACTTGAACACGAATGGCACGAATGGACGAAGGACACAAATTAATAAAGCAAAAATAAATTAGTTTTTATTCGTGCTATTCGTATATTCGTGTAATTCGTGTTCCTGTATTTAAAATCTTTGCTAAAAAAATAAGGTTTTACACCCTTGTATTACATATTTAATATGTTACTGTTACTGTCCCCGCAGCCCCTCCTCCACTACTTGTGCTGCTGCCTGGGCTGTTGCTGCTGCTACCGCCCCCTCCGCCAGCCGCAGCCGCTATGCCTCCGCCAACAGCAACCACTCCTAATATTATCCAGAACCAACTGACTCCGCCTTTTTCAACTTTCTCCACTGGCATATCTTCTTCAGGTGTTGCCAGAACCTCTGGCAAACCCTTCGTTGTCTTTGCATCTGCCACTACAATCCCATCATAGGCAGAGGATACTCTGGGAAGACATAGATTCAGGGTGAGTAGTGGAATAAGAATTACTGCGAATGTTTTTATAATGAAATTCATAAATCCCCCTATCTCCCCCTTTTTAAAAGGGGGAATTTGTCAATTACTATTCCTTCCTTATTTCATAAGGCAGGAATCTCTCTGTCCTTTCTGATAATGGTATGTCCACAACCTCTCTCTTTAATTCCTTTACGAATGCTGTCGTTCCTTTGTATGTGCCGTATATCCCTTCTTCAAATTTATTGCCAAAGTCAACTGGCTGTTTAAAGCAGAGGATGTAGATTTTCTCTTTTGTTATATTCTTACCATCTACTCCATGAACTTTGAGGTTTATTCCCATTTTTTTCATGTTTTCGTCAGGAAAGAGCAGGTATTCGTTGGATTTTATAAATGTATCTCTTATGTGACGATTTGGTATGAGTGTTAAAACACTGTCGTCTTCAAGTATGTTAAATATGGTGATGTAGCAGTCTCTGGCAGGCTTGATTTTGAGCTGCATCTCTTCTCCGTCTTTATATACTGTCCTGTTTAATGAGGCATCAAGCTTGAAATAGGGGTCTATGTTTCCTTTTTCTTTTGCTACTTTTACTTTGAGTTTTACATAATAAATAGAGGATGGGAGCTTTCTTTTTTCGTCTTTTATTATTTTTATGTCTTCTTCTATGATTTCTTTTTCTATGACCTTTCCATAGGGTATGGCGCTTATGACATCTGAGGATACGGTGAAATTACTTACAAGGGTATCTGCGGATACTGTTACTCCTGCGACTTGTTCTACTGCGTTACGCTCTGCGTCTTCTATGGCAAGTCTCCGTGCATCCTCTTTTGTGATGTTTTCCATGGAGGAGTTTCCTTCTACTGTAACCCATTGAGCATCTTCACGCAGGCTAAAGCCTGCGGCTACAGGATTAGAGGCATCTTCTGACGATGCAGTGGAAAGGGAGATAAGGGTTATGAATAAGAGTAAATTTTGCATTTTAATAAAAAGAATAAAAACTTAATTTTAGCCACTGACTTTCACTGATGAACAAAAATCTGATTAATATAATTTCCTGATTTATTTCACTACCCTGCTGAGCTTAAAGCCCTCTACATCTCTTATTGCATTGAGGGAGGGAAGCTGTTCTACCCCTTTTCTTCTCGCCTTCTGGTTTACTTGAGCCTTTATGTATGTGTATAGTTCTCCGACTCCTATCCATCCGTCATTGTTTGTGTCTGCAAGACCTCTTAATCCACTCAAAAGGTAATAGGTGAACAGTCCATGCTCCATCTCTTTGTATGAATTGCTTATTTGTCCGCCCTTTGATGCTGTGAGGGATATGACTTTATCGCTTGCCACTGCTACATCTTCTACATGGATGAGGGCAGGCCTTGCACCTGCGAGGAGCATCTTCTCCCCCCTCGCAGAACTTCCGCTGAAGCATGAGTCAAGGAATACATAGGTCCTGTTTATGTCAAGGCTTGATATGTCCTGATAGAAGTCTTTGAGCTTGTATCCGCTCTGGGTGATGTAACGCATATCTCCGTCATAAGGAATCAGGTAGGCATCCCCCTTATCTATGTCAGGGGCGCCGTGTCCTGCAAAGTAGATGTATAGGGTTGAATCCTTCTCAAGGTTCTTGGGGAGATGTTCTTTTATGTTGCCTGTGATTGCGGATTTGGTTGCTTTTTCATCTGATAGTAATATGAGGTTCTCCTGAGGTATTCCTAATATTTTAGTGAAATAATCCCGGACAAGGAGAGCATCCTTTTTTGCATAGTCTACAGATGGGAGATTGGCATAATTCTCTATGCCTATGACAAGTCCCCATCTATTGGGATATACCTGCGCTGTCTGGGGGAGTTTTTCTATGTCAATATCCGCATATTCTATGTTGAAGCTCTTTGATGTATGCAGTTCTCCGTCAAAGTAAACCTTTACCTGCCATTCTCCGGGATTGGTTTCTGCCTTTTCCCCTTTTATTGGAAGGCTGTGCCATACTGTAAATTGTTTATGGAATTTGTCTTTTGCTATGTTTAACTGATAATCTCCTGATGTGTAATAAACCTTTCCATCTGCTCCATGCCAGTCCCATCTTATGGCGTGTCTTCCGTGCATGTTCTCAATCTTGAGATGGGCTATTGTTTCTGTATCTTGTGTGATGAATGAGGATGTCGGGTTTATGGGATTGGCAATTGCACCTTTGTCTATGCCTTTTGAGAGGGTTAGTTCTGCTATCTTTAATGAAGGGGGTTTTCTTATTTCGTTCGTGGAACTGCAGGAAGAGAAAGTGAAAAGGCTTAAGGAGAAAAGGAGAAAAGGGAGAAAGGGAGAGTAAAGAAAAAAATTTTTATTACTGGTTAAAAATGACTGACTGACTGACTGACTTTGCAATGCTTGTGCCGATTGACTCTCCTGTCTGCTGTAGCACAGGCAGGTCGGCAGGTTTAAGAGTAAGGTTTGGCATAGGTAAGCCCTCCTAAATTTTATAAAGGAGATGTTTTAAAACAACCCCCCAGCCTCCTTTATTAAGGGGGATTTAAGATGAAATATACCATAGAAAAGCATATTGTCAATAGTTTTTTGCCTTATTTTTTTGCCCTATGCCTATTTTATTGACAATAAAAATCAGAGAGTATATATTGCACTCTACATTTTTTATGATAAAATCTCAATAAAGGAAAATTTAGACAGATGATAAGAAAGGCATTGATAAAAGATGCGAAAGGGATTATCTCTCTAATAAATTTTTATGCAGAGAGAGGCGAGATGCTCTACCGTTCAATAAATGAACTTTATGAGAATATCAGGGATTTTATTGTATATGAAATTGACGGTGAGATTGTAGGAATATCGTCACTACATATTGACTGGGAGGACCTTGCAGAGATAAGGTCTCTGGCGGTAAAAGAAAAGAACAGCAGAAAAGGCATAGGGTCTGAACTTGTCGGAGAATGCATGAGAGAAGCAAAGGAGCTGGGCATTAAAAAGGTGTTTACGCTTACATATGTGCCAAAATTCTTTGAAAAGATGGGATTTAAAATCGTTGACAAGGCACAGTTCCCACATAAGATATGGGGTGACTGTGTTAAATGTCCAAAATTCCCATCCTGTGATGAAACTGCACTTATTTACGAGCTATGAGCTATCAGCTATCAGCTGCCAGCTAATAAATTATGTCAATATTTGATTACGGTTTTAAGGGGAGTATATATGAAATGGTCGTCAATGCCGGACCGATGGGGAAGATTGTATTGCTTATACTCATGCTCTTTTCCATTATTTCATGGGCAATAATTATAAAAAAATTCAGGATATTGAGACAGGCAAGAAAGGAAACAGAAAAGTTTTATGAGACATATTCTAAAAAAGGAAACCTCTCAAACATATATTCAGTGGGCAAGAACTTGAAAAATAGTCCTGTGGCAAAACTCTTTGTAGCAGGATATGACGAATTAGTAACAAGCGTAAAATCATCTGCCGCGGGTGAACAGCCGCCTGAAGGAAAGAAGGTTGTAATAGAAAGTCTTGACAATATCGGCAGGATACTTTCCCAGACAACATTGCAGGAGATAACCCGACTGGAAAAATCACTTACCTTTCTTGCAACGACAGGAAGCACAGCCCCATTTATAGGACTCTTCGGAACAGTGTGGGGGGTAATGACATCCTTTCAGGGGATAGGCGCAAAGGGTTCGGCAAGCATATCGGTTGTCGCACCAGGAATATCAGAGGCATTAATTGCCACTGCCGCCGGTCTTGCCGCTGCAGTTCCTGCAGTCATCTTTTACAACCATTTTGTAAACAGGGTAAGGGTTACGGCAAATGAGATGGATAACTTTACACTTGATTTTCTATTGTTGATTGAAAAGAATTTTATGAAGAAATAAAGAAAAAAACTTAAACACGAATGACACGAATGGACAAATTATACAAATAACATAAAGCACCAAATTCCAAGCAGCAAGCATCAAACAAATTTAAATGACCGAAATTCTAAATTTTAAATAGTTTGGGACTTTGAATTTGGAATTTTGATATTGTTTGGGATTTGGCGTTTGTAATTTGAAATTTTTTTGAATATTCGTATATTCGTGTAATTTGTGTTCTAAAGATTTTATAATTTCCTATGCCTGAACAAAATCATAGAAGAATAACAACCACCCTTTCAGAGATAAATGTTACCCCCTTTGTAGATGTAATGCTTGTCCTGTTGGTGATATTCATGGTAACAACCCCTTTATTGGAAAAGGGTATTGATGTTGACCTGCCAAAAGAACCGGCAAAGGATGTTGAGGCAATTGAAAAATCAATCATCACCGCTAATAAGGAACAGGAGATATATTTCAATGAGCGGAGAATCTCCTTTGATGAAATTGAATCTGTCTTAAAAGAGGCATTCATGGGAAAGACAGATAAAGAGATATTCCTGAGGGCAGACAAAGAACTCTCCTATGGATTCGTTGTAAAGCTCATGTCAAAGATAAAAAATGCAGGAATTGACAAGATGAACATGGTAACAGAGGCAGAGGAATAAATGGTTACTCATTACAGAATAAAGACAGCCGAGTTTGATACCACTTTTGAAATGGGGAAGTCATTTGCATTTTCTATAATCTTTCATACTATAATAATAGCCGCATTGCTGTTTTCTCCCGGACTTCTCTCAGAAAAAAAAAGGATTTATTTTGAATCATATAATGTCAGATTGGTTGAGCTTCCAAAAAAAGAGAAGGTTATTCAAGACTCAATTCAGAATATATCAGTAATGCCTGCAGAACTTGCTCCGCCGCCGCCTCTACCTGCAATAGAAGAACCTGTTAAACCCCCTGAGCCTGTTATTGCAAAGCCTGAAGAAATTAAAACCGCTCCAGCAAAAAAGAAACAGAAATCCAAAAAGAAAGAGAGTGTGTCCGCTAAAAAGAAAAAAGAGGCTGAACCAATTACTGCCAGCGGCAAGACAGAGAAAACAGTTGAAAAACATGAGGAGGCATATATACCTCCATCTGTTCAATCCTCTTTGTCAATTAAAAAAACAGATGAAACAGTTGCATCTATTTCACCACCGGTTGGCGATATTTCTCTGGACACAAAGGAATTTCCTTATGAGTGGTATTTAACCGGAATTAAGAACAAAATTGAGAATAGATGGAGCGAACTTGAAATTAAACTCCTTTCAGGAGAGATTAAAAAGGTTATAATAAAATTTAAAATCTTAAGAAACGGCAGAATAGAAAGGCCAGAAATAGAAAAATCATCAGGCATTTTACTCGTTGATAATTCTGCCCTTAGGGCAGTTCTATCTTCAGACCCTCTACCGCCCCTGCCAAAGGATTTTGGAGAGGACTATCTCGTAATTCACTTTGGATTTGAATACAAAAAGAATGGATAAAAAATCAGAAGACAGAAGACAGAAGTCAGAAGTCAGAATAAAATCCTTTTTTTTCTCCGTCTGTCTTCTGTCTTCTGTCTTCTGTCTTCTGCCTTCTGCCTTTGCGGATACCTCTGATGTATATTTAAGCATCACAAAGGCAGGAGGTGCAAAAATAAAGATTGCCATTCCTGATTTTTTGGTTCAGGAGGGGGCAATAGACAGGGAAAATTTCTCCAAAAAAAGTTCAGAGATTTTAACTAATGACCTGAACAATTCGGGATTTTTTAAGACAATAGAAAACAGGGATATTTTAAAGGAAATAGATGCAAAGGATAAAAAGACAGGGAAAATAAATTTTAATGAGTGGACATCTCTTGGGGCAGAGATCCTTGCAAAGGGGCATATAACTATAGAGGGTGGAAAAATCAATATTGAATGCAGGCTGTATGCCCTGAAAAGCGGGGAACAGATAATTGGTTATAAGTATGGCGGCGATAGGACTACATTCAGGCAAATGATCCACAAATTCTCCGATGAAATAACCTACCGTTTTACAGGAGAAAATGGAATTGCCCAAACCATGCTTACCTTTGTCTCAAAGGTAACAGGGAATAAGGAGGTATACATATCGGATTATGATGGACAGAATATCCGAAAAATTACAGATGACAAATCAATCTCTCTCTTCCCAAAATGGTCGCCTGACGGAAAAAACATCATATATGCAACATACAGATATAGAAACCCCGACCTTTATTTGATTGATGTTGCAGATGGCAAAAAGACTCCAGTCTCAATTTTCCCCGGGATAAATGCACCTGCATCATGGTCTCCGGATGGAAAGAGGCTTGCCGTATCCCTGAGCAAGGACGGCAATGCAGAAATTTATACAATGGATTTTGATGGAAAAAATCTATCACGGCTGACAAAATCCAGAAGCATTGAAACATCTCCTGCATGGTCTCCAAACGGAATAGAGATTGCCTTCACTTCAGACAGAGGTGGAAGCCCTCAAATCTATATAATGGGGTCTGACGGGACAAACTTAAGAAGGCTCACATATCAGGGAAAATATAATGACCAGTCATCATGGTCCCCTGATGGAAACAAAATAGCTTACACATCTCTCAATGGTGGACAATTTAATATTTTTGTGATAGATTTGGTTAGCAGTAAAGTCCAGCAGTTGACATCAGATACAGGTGATAATCAGAATCCTGTATGGTCTCCTGACGGCAGGCGTATAGCCTTCAGTTCCAATAGAGACGGAAAATATCAGATATATGCAATGAACTCAGATGGAACTGACCAGAGAAGGATTATATATTTAGAGGGGGGTGGATACAGCCCCTCATGGTCACAAAGAATTGAGTAACCAGTGATCAGTAAAGCGACCACTAATGTTTGTCAAGCTGATTACTGACCGCTAACCACTATTTTTGAAAGGAGGTTTGAGATGGTAAAGAATAATGTAAAGTATTTATTAGCTATCATGTTTATTGTTTTTTCAGTATCTATTTTTATTAATTCATGTGCACCAAAGAAACCAAAAGTTGATCAGGCAGCAATAATGAAAGAACAGCAGAGGGCTGCCGAAGAGAAAAGGCTGAAGGCTGAAGAGGAAGAACGGAGAAAGTTTGATGAGGCAATGAAGGCAGAACAAAAGAGAAAGGCTGAGGAAGAGAAAAGGCTGAAGGCTGAAGAGGAAGAACGGAGAAAGTTTGATGAGGCAATGAAGGCAGAACAAAAGAGAAAGGCTGAGGAAGAGGCAAAGCTAAAGGCTGAGGAAGAGGAGGAAATAAAGCCTCAAATAGCAAGAGAGGCTGAAACAAAGGTAGTTCCCCAGTTAGACGATATCCATTTTGACTTTGATAAATCAGATATTAGAACTGATGGGAGAGAGATACTACAAAAAAATGCTGACTGGCTGCAGAATAATCCTGATATAAAGATTCAGATAGAGGGGCACTGTGATGAAAGAGGGACTGCGGAATACAACCTCGCACTCGGAGAGAGAAGGGCAATGTCAACAAAGAAATATTTGATATCCTTGGGCATATCCGCCGATAGAATTTATACTATAAGCTATGGAGAGGAACTTCCTATAGACCCAAATCACAGTGAAGATTCATGGGCAAAAAATAGAAGGGCTCATTTCCTTGTTATTACAAAGTAAGAGCAAAACCCTAATAAAACCATAGAGGGACACGGATAAACACAGAGAAACAATGAAATGTTTGTCCGTGTTTATCCGTGATAAATCCGTGGTAGTTTTTGTAATTTTCTATACATGAACAAAACCAAGATTAGTTTCTTGACTCATCAACCTCTTTTTTTCCTATTCTGCATTTTCTTTTTAGACGGATGTGTAGCCTCCAGAGAAATGGAAACCCTCCAGAAAAATATAAAGGAGATAAATACAGATATAGGCAAACTAAATTCTGAATTTGGCAAATTGTCTGTTGAATTAAGAAATATAAATCAGAAGACAGATGTAGTAGAGGAGACGCGGACAGAACAGACTGACATCAAAAAGATTCTCTCCAATATTGACAGGGTCCTGGAGACAAACAGAAAAAATCAGGCTGATTTAAGAACCGATATGGACAATTTAGGCGACGGTCTCCAGCAGGTTACCTCAAAGATAGATGAATATGTCTATCGCATAAGTACACTGAATCAGAGGCTTGACTCCATTGATGTGAGACTTACCCAGCTTTCAGATATTTACAAGGCTACTACTGAAAAGGGTAAGAAGGAAGATTTGACAGTAAAGGAAATACACCAAAAATTAAATTCCATAGGAACAGGATTAGCCTCTCTGCAGACAGATTTGGTAGGAGTAAAGACAGAGATAAATTCTTTAAATGAGAAAATGAAGGCTCTTGCTGAAAAACAGAAAGAACAGCCAAAGAAGAAAGATAAGAAAACACCCGCACCTTCAAAGAAAAAAGAAACACTAAAAACTCCCGCTGAAGATATAAAAGAAGAGAGCAAAATACCTGAGACACCAATTCCTGTACAGGAAGGTGCTGCAGAAATACCCTCTCCCTCAACAGAACCTGCTATAGCCGAATCACCCCCTGTTGTCGCACTAAAACCTGAAGATGCATATAAGACTGCCTACAGCGATTATCTCAAAGGAAGTTTTCAACTGGCAATATCAGGGTTCAAAAGCTATATCGAGAATTTTCCAGATACAGAGCTTGCAGGCAATTCACAATATTGGATAGCTGAATGTCATTACAGCACAATGGATTATGAAATGGCAATATCAGCGTTTAATGAAGTAGTTAGCAAATATCCTAATAATAGTAAAGTGCCAAGTGCAATGCTAAAAATCGCATATGCAAAAATTAAACTGAACAAACATGATGAGGCAACAGCACAGCTCGAAGAGATTATAGAAAGATATCCAAATTCTGACGAGGCAAAATTATCAAAGGAAAGGCTAAAACCGGCGGAAAAACCTGCCAAGGGTAAAGAGGTTAAAAAGACTAAAAAATAAAACCTCTTCTACCTTTTAGCCCTCTTTACCTTTAACCTTTTATCCTTCTCCTCAACTTCGTCAGCCATCTTCTTTTTGTAATTCTTTAATTTCTTTTGCAAATTTTTATCATTAACTGCTAAAATCTGAACAGCAAGTATGGCTGCATTCTTAGCCCCTCCCTTTCCTAATGCCATTGTAGCAACAGGAATACCTGAAGGCATCTGAAGCATTGAGAGGATAGAATCAATACCAAGAAGCGGTGAGGAATCTATCGGCACGCCTATAACAGGCATTGTTGTCTCGGCAGCAATGACACCTGCAAGATGGGCTGCCCATCCAGCACCTGCTATAATTATCTTTATTCCAATTTTCCCGGCTGAATGGACATATTCCCTAATTTTATCCGGTGAGCGATGAGCAGAAGCAATAGTAATTTCATAACCGACGCCAAAAGAATCAAGAACCTTGCCTGCCTCCTCCATTGCAACCAAATCCGAATCACTCCCCATAACAATCCCGACTATTGGTTTCATTGTTAAACCTCCTGATTTATTTACTTCTCTCTCAACACCCCTGCCGCCTCCTCTGGCGGCAATGTATTAATGTAAAACTCCTCCTCACTCTGAAGCCTCCCTGCACGCTCCAACCTCGGAAGAATTTCAATATGCCAGTGAAAGTCATCTATCAGAGTCCCAACTTCGTCTTTTAATGTGCGAAATGAAAACTCATTCGGCGAGATGTGGAATACTATGTGGTATGATGCAGTAATCTTTTCCACCTTTGAAAGAATAACCTTTATAGCCTCTGCAAAAGAGTTGGCAATATTTCCATCAGTTAAATTATTTTCAAAAGAATGATTATGAATCCTCGGCAATATCCATACCTCATAGGAAAATCTGGAAGCAAAGGGGCAGAAAGCAATAAAATCTTTATTCTCAAAAACTGTCCGTATCTTCTGCTTTGATTCCTGATAGATTATATCGCAGTAAAGACACCGCCCCTTCATATCATAATGTTTCTTTGCCCATCTCAATTCCTTTTCCAACCTTGCAGGAATTACTGGAATGGCTACAATATGAGAATGCAGATGGTCTATAGCAGAGCTTGCCAGACTTCCATGATTTTTAAAAATATGGATATACTTAAATCTCGAGTCCCTTTTCAGATCGGAAACTCTTGCACCATACATTCGCAGCACATCCACTATTTCATTTTCAGAAAGGGATGGCAGACTAATGCCGTGCTTTGGACTCTCTACAATCAATTCATGGGCACCTATATTTCGCATCTTATCAAACATCCCCTCAGCCTGCCTTTCCAGATTGCCTTCTATCTGAAATACAGGAGATTTATCAGAAAAAACCCTCACATTCCATTCGCCGCTCTGGTTATAAAATGCTGTAATGGTTTTTGGTGTCAGGTCTTCACTTCCTCTGCAAAAGGGGCATCTGTTGTCCTTTGAAGCACTACCACCTTCTCTTTTCCCTGTCAGAATCCAACTTCTTGTTGTTATATCCTGTCTAAGTTCCATAATCAAATTATACCCAATTCCCCCTCATATATAAAGTTCTTTGTATTCTCTGCAACCTTCTGAGGGTCTATGTCAATCCTTGCAGCGCCACTTTTAATAGCTGCCTTTGCAACAGCATATGCAACCAGAGGTGGGACATGGTAATCAAGTCCCTTTGGGATTATATAATCGGTTTTAAGCATATCTTCAGGAACTGCATCAGACAGTGCATGGGCAGCGGCTATTTTCATCTCTTCATTTATCACCATTGCCCTGACATCAAGGGCACCCCTGAAGATTCCCGGGAATGCGAGGGAGTTATTTATCTGATTTGGGAAATCTGACCTCCCTGTTGCAACTATCCTCGCACCTGCCTCAATTGCTTCAGTGGGCATAATTTCAGGTATTGGATTTGCAAGTGCAAATACAATCGGCTCTCCTGCCATCTCCTTTACCATTTCCTTTTTTAAAACCCCTCCCGCAGAGACTCCTATAAATATATCCCTCCCTTTCACCGCATCTGACAGCCCACCCTTGATATTTTCAGGGTTTGTTATTCCCGCCATCTCCTCCTTCTTCCAGTTCATACCTATTCCCCTGTCCTTATAAATAATCCCGTGGGTATCACACATAACTATATCCTTTACACCGCAGGAGATGAGCAGCTTTGCCACTGCAGTTGCAGCAGCACCAGCACCATTTATAACTATCTTCATATCATTAATCTTTCTTCCGGTAATCTTTAAGGCGTTGATTAACCCCGCCAGGACAACCACTGCAGTTCCATGCTGGTCATCATGAAAAACAGGTATGTCAATCTCATTCTTCAACCTCTCTTCTATGATAAAACACCTCGGTGCAGAGATATCTTCAAGATTAACTCCCCCAATAACAGGGGATATATTTTTTACAATCTCAACAATCTCATCAGGAGTCTGTGTAGAAATACATAGTGGAAATGCCTCTACACCTGCCAATGTATGGAATAGCGCACACTTACCCTCCATCACAGGTAATGCAGCCCATGGGCCAATATTGCCAAGTCCAAGAACAGCACTTCCGTCACTTACCACTGCCACCAGATTTCCCTTGCATGTATATTCATAAACCTTTGCAGGGTCATCCGCTATCTCCCTCGGAGGTATCGCATCAGCAGGCGGGAGGTATAACGAATTTAATATCTTTCTGTCCTTTATGGGAATTTTATTTTTTACCTCTATTATTCCCTTATGCCTCGCATGAATCCTTAAAGACATCTCCTTAAGAGTTAGACTCTCTTCATGATTGTTTTCAGGAGAGATGGGAAAATGACCTTCATAGATAAAGCTCTCAAGCCTCTCCCTTACCTTTTTTGGGTTTATATCTATAGCCGCCTCACCACTCTTGACTGCCGCTTCGGCAACTGCCTCCGCAATTGCAGGTGCAACCTGAAAATCAAATACCCTTGGCATTATATAATTGACATTAAGGTTTGATTCAGAGACAAGACCTGCAAGTGCCTTTGCGGCAGACTCAATCATTGAAAAATTTACATTACCCGCAGCAGAATCAAGAATACCCCTAAAGAATCCCGGATACACAAGGGCTATATTTATCTCGTTATGAAAATCACTTCTCCCCGTAGCAACTATCTTTGCCCCTCCCTTTATAGCCTCTGCAGGGAATATCTCAGGATCAGGAACTGAAAGGGCAAATACAATAGGGTCTCTTGCCATAAAACTGACCATCTCTGAAGTAAATATACCCCCTCTGGATAATCCAATAAATACATCCGCATTTTTTATGGCGTCTTTTAAATCACCTTTTTTATCTTCAGGGTTTGTCTTTCTTGAAATAGCAAGCTTTGCCCAGTTCATCCCGGTAAGCCTTCTCTTATGGATGATGCCATTGGTATCGCATAACATAATATCCCTTATCCCTGCCCTTAACAATATATTTGCGGTTGCAATACCTGCCGCCCCCGCACCACATATAACAATCTTTAATTTAGAAAGCTCTTTTTGAACGAGTTTTGAGGCATTTATTAAGCCTGCATAAATCTCTATGGCAGCCGCATGCTGGTCATTATGAAAGACACAGATTCTTAACGCCTCTCTCAGATGATGCTGAATTGTGAAACACTTTGGAGCCGCAATATCTTCAAGACAGATGGCACCAAATGTCGGGGAAATGGCAGTAACCACCCTGATAATTTCCTCTGTATTCTGTGTCTCAAGACAAATAGGAATCGCATCAATGCCACCGAAAGTTTTAAATATAACAGACTTTCCCTCCATAACAGGCATTGCAGCCCTTGCGCCGAGATTGCCCAATCCCAAAACCCTTGAGCCATCCGTAACAATGGCAATAGTATTACCACGGCAGGTATATTTAAAGGCATTAACAGGATTTTCTGCTATCTTAAGTGCCGGTTCTGCTACTCCTGGTGTATAGACAAGGCTCAGGATAGATTCATCCTTTATGGGTATCTTGCAGTCAATCCCGATAACCCCCCTGTGTCTTCGGCGGTATTCAAGCGAATTGTTTGTAGACATATCGGATACGATGCAAAGGATATAATTTTTCTTTGTTTGCTGTCAACTAATTTGACAATTTTTAAAAAAGATAATAGAATTACCCAAAATTTCCTCAGGGGAAGCTTAATGATGCAGATTAAAAGATATGGAACATCTAAGGGTATTGATCCTAAACAGCACTTATGAACCTTTGCAGTTCTGTAATGCCCGTCGGGCAATAGTAATGGTTCTTAAAGGAAAGGCTGAGCAGATAGAGTGTGACGGCAAGGTCTTTCGCTCCCCCACAATTTCCTTCAGACTCCCCACTGTTATCCGCCTTGTAAACTTTATAAATATACCTTATAAAGGAATAGTCTCTTTCAGTAAGAAGAATGTCTTCAGGAGGGATAATCACACCTGTCAATACTGCGGAAAAAATCACGGGGAGCTCACAATTGATCATATCATCCCTAAATCAAGGGGCGGAGATACATCATGGGAGAATGTGGTAGTGGCATGCCAGGAATGTAATTTAAGAAAAGGAAATAAAACCCCAAATGAAGTGGGGATAAGATTAATGAGAAAGCCGTATATACCACATTTTATGATTCACAATTCTGTTTACAATTCTGCTCCAAAATCTTTTGTAGAAAGCTGGAGCAAGTATGTCTCTCTAAAACTGCCTATGGCTTAAAAATCATGGGGCGCAGATGATAGCAGTGTTAATCTGCGTCCAAACAATGCCTTAGTCAGTAAAAGTCTGTGGAAAATAGAGGAAAATAATGAGACTTGTTGAGTGGGTTGGAGGGAAGATATTGGCAGCACTCAATTATATTGCCGCCTTATATTCACTTATCCATAGATCTATAGCCAGCCTCCCTGTTAAGAAAAAGCATGACAGGGAAGTGGCTATCAATGTAATTTTAAAACAGATCATCTTCACAGGTATTGATGCCATCCCTGTAATAAGCAGTATTGCACTCATGGTAGGGGCAATCATAATAATCCAGTCTGTAACACAGCTGCCAAAGGTAGGCGGTGATGAGTTTATAGGCAAGATACTTGTGCTGGTCGTTATAAGGGAGCTTGGTCCGATTCTAACTACATTTGTAATTATTGGTCGTTCAGGCTCTGCCATACCTACAGAACTTGGTTATATGAAGATCAGGTCTGAGTTAGAAGCCCTGGAGGTAATGGGAATAGACCTCATTAGATATATAGTAATGCCGAGGATAGTGGGGTTTGTAGCATCAACCCTTGCACTGCTAATATATTTTGATGTGGTTGCCATAGTGGGAGGATTTATCATATCCAAAATGAGTATAACTACCCATTTCACTGATTTCTTGTATATCTTAATAAAATCTATGACCTTTACGGATATATTAATATCAACATTAAAAGGGATTATATTCGGGATGACAGTAGCAGTAGTGGGATGTTATCACGGATTATCCGTTCATAGGTCTGTTACAGAGGTCCCCCAGCAGACAACAAGGGCTATAATAAATTCCATTATTATATGTTTTATACTAAACAGTCTGATTACAATAATTGGGTATATATAAAGGATGCCTGATTTAATTATAAAGATGTCTGATGTGGATTTTTCATACGGCGAGATAAAAGTTCTTGATAGCTTTTCAATGGAGGTGTATAAAGAAGAGGTATTTATAATTGCAGGAGCAAATGAATCAGGAAAAAGCAGTGTACTAAAGCTGTGTGCAGGGCTCTTGGAGCCGTCAAGAGGCAAAATAACATTGAAGGGTATAAACCTTGATGAAACTACAGAACTTGAAATGAGAAGATTGAGGCTCGGTATAGGCTATCTGTTTCAACATCCGGCTTTGATAAGCAATATGACGGTATATGATAATGTTGCCCTTCCTTTAAGGTATCACACTGATTTAAGTGCAGATGATATTAAAAAAAAAGTTGAAGAAAAGCTGGAATTACTGGGTATAATAAAGGAGAGTAAGGTTTTTCCGAGTGTCCTTTCATACAATAAAAGGAGGCTTGCAGGTATAGCGAGGGCAATAATTATGGATCCTGAAATATTGATATTTGACGAGCCTGCCGCGGGGCTTGACCCCCTTGGTTACAGGACTGTTATTGCTTTCATAAAAAAACTTAAAAACGAACTCAGAAAGACAATGCTGATTACAGTCAACAGCGCTACAGGGGCAATGGCATTCGGAGACAGGGTAGGAATAATAAAGGATGGCAGATTCATACTTAGCGGCAAAACTGAGGATTTAAAGAAAAGTGAAGACCCTTATGTGAAAGGACTTTTCTTTTAAAATAAAAAACTTGATGAAACCACAGACACAGATAAACACAAATTTTAACGCTTTATTTTTTTAATCTGTGAAATCTGCGTAATCTGCGGTTAAATATTTTTGATACATGAAAATGCATTATTCCCACAGGCTATCTGCAAGTCAGAAGGAGAAGATTGTAGGACTCTTTATTATCATCCCCCTGATAATACTCCTCGCGGTATTTCTTTTCGTTGGAAGGACAAAACATTTTTTTGAAGAGAAATATACAATCAAGGCTGTGTTCAAGGAAGGAGAGGGATTAAAGGCAGGCATCCCTATAATACTATCCGGTATTGATATTGGAGCCATCAAGTCTGTTCAATTGAATGAACAGAATCAGGTGGAGGCAATTCTTGAGATAAGAAAGGTATATCAGAATAAGATTCGCAATGACTCAAAGGCTACTGTTGCAAAGGCAGGTTTCATAGGGGAGCAGAGAATCAAAATATCTCCGGGCTCACCGGCTCTTCCAATAATCCCTGATGGCGGCAAGATTAATGTAGAAGAGGGAATGGCGATAGAGGATATAGTAAACAGGGTTAGGCCGGTCCTTGAAAATGTTGAAAAAACACTGAATAAAATAGCAGAGGTTGCAGGTAATATCCCCTCCACCGCTGTCAGCGATATACTCGACAATACAAAATCTATTACAGATAATATAAAATCTATCACAAACAATGTAAACGAGGGAAAGGGGACTGCCGGAGCGATTTTAACTGAAAGGGATTTGTATAATAATATAAATGAAACCGTTAAAAAGGCTGATACTGCAATGCAGAAGATAAATGATATACTCGTTAAAGTTGATAATACATCAGGACACCTTCCTGAAATTACACAGAGCATAAGAAAAGAACTCCCTCCAATATTAGAAGATATGCGGGGAACCCTCAAAAATGTAAAAGAGTCATCGGCTGAACTGCCTGCCATATTAGACTCAACTCAAAAAATAATGAATAAGATTGAAGAAATATCAGCAAGGCTGCCTGCAATAATGGAAAATTTAGAAAAGATAACAAACAATATAAAAGAGGCATCAGGGGAGATGCCTGCGATTGCAGACTCGGCGAGGGATAGTGCGGAAGATGCAAATAACATAATAAAAGGTGCAAAAAACAGCTGGCCTATAAGCGGTTTTGTGCAGGAAGAGAAGGAAACAAAGATTCCAACCGGAGAGAGGGTGAAGAATGAATAACAGAAGTCAGAAGCCAGAAGCCAGAAGACAGAAGCCAGAAGACAGAGGTTTTTTTACAGTATTTATTCTGTTTTCTGTTTTCTGTTTTCTGTCTTCTGTTTTTGCCTCTTGTGGTGGGGGAAAAGAGATAAAGTCATTACCAGAAGGACAGAGGAGGGTTATCAGCCTTATAAATCAGGGGCATAAATATTATATTGATGGAAACCTGTCAAAGGCATTAGGATATTATAAAAATGCACTTGAATTGAGCCACAGCATTGACTTTCAGGAAGGGATTGTAAAAGGGCTTAATGGAATAGGAACTATAAAACATGCAAGCGGAGATGATGAATATGCAATTAAAGATTTTCAGTCCGCAGTTCATATAAGTGAAAAGATTAATAATAAAAAATTATTATCGGACAGTCTTGGAAATATGGGGAAGGTATCTTCTTCTAAGGGCGATTTAGAAAATGCGATTGAATATAATCAAAAGGCACTTAATATTGCCAAAGAGATTGGAGATGATGAGGGGAAGGCTGTAAGACTTAATAATATTGGAATGATATATAAAAAACAGGGGAGATTAGACGAGGCCATTGCCATGTTTAATGATTCCCTCAGAATAAACGAATCTACAAAAAATAAAGGTGAAATGGCTGTAAATTTGAGCAATATCGGAGGAATATACGAGGCAAAGAGTGATTTAAACAAAGCCCTTGAATATTATAAAAAGGCATTGGAAGTTGATAAGGAAATAGAATATAAAAGAGGAATTGTAATAGATTTAAAAAACATTGCCACTGTATATAAGGCAATGGGAAAGATTGAAGAGGCAGAAGATTACAAACAAAGGGCAGAAAGAATTTACAAAGTTCTGGAGAAGTCAAAGACCCCGCTATAAAGAAGCTGTTCTATAATTATTATTCTTGGCATATCGGGATAACAGAATTAAAAGAATAGTTACTATAGAGCATATATAGGCAAACACATCGCCATATTGTGTATAAAAAGTCTTTTGTAATAAGCCTGTATTTATCTCTCCTGTTACATAAGTAGCGACAAAGATATCTGTCTCCTTAGCAATCTTTCCAGTTGGCTCGATTATACCGCTAATGCCAGTATTTGCAGCCCTGACTACCGGGATGCGGTTCTCAACAGCCCTGAACGCAACCATTGCTATATGCTGAGATGAGGCAGCAGTCTTTCCATACCAACCGTCATTTGTAATATTTACTAAAAACTCTGCACCATTCTTTACAAACCTCCTAACCAAATCAGGAAAGATTACCTCAAAACATATAAGAGTCCCAAAGAAATTTTGGATTTTGGATTTCGGATTTCGGATTTCAAATATGGTATATTCCTCACCACTCTTATATTCACCAACCCCCTCAACCATCTTATCAATGAAAAATAATATCTTCCTTAATGGGACATATTCACCAAATGGAACGAGGTGAATCTTATCATATTTACCAACAACATCCCCTTCTCGGGATAGAAGATATGCCCTGTTATAAGATACTACTCCATTATCTTTTATCTCATACCCCGGCGTGCCAAAGAGCATAAAACTCCCGCTATTTTTAGCAAGTTCAATCATCTTTGGTCCAAAATTTCTATCAGCTTGAAAATAGAATGGTGTGGCTGATTCAGGCCAGACAATCAAATCAGGTTTCTCACGAGAAGCCTGCATAGTAAGATTTACATGAGCATCAAATACCTCACTTTGATATGAATCATCCCACTTCCTATTCTGCTCAATATTCCCCTGAATAAGTGCAATCTTAAGTGGTGAGTGGTGAGTTGTAAGTGGTGAGTTAAAGAGACTTAATTTCCAAAATCCATACGCTGAAGAAGTTATAATTAAGAAGGCAGTTACAAGAATATATCTTGTTACGAACCGTCTTCTATCCTTTTCATATATACTTTCTATAAAGGAGGCTGTAGCTGTATTAACCATCACAATTATAAAAGACACGCCATATACACCCGTAATATCTGCTGCCTGAATAATCGGAAGTATCTTAAATTGAGAATAGCCGAGGCTTGCCCATGGAAAACCTGTTAAAAAATGCGACCTGATAAGCTCCAATGAAACCCACAGAAAGGGTGCTAATATATATTTTAAGGGGTAAGAAGTAAGGGATAAGAGATAAGTAAAAATGGATACATAAATGGCAAGATAGCCTGATAATAAGATAAGGACAGCAATGCCTATTGGCAAAGGGATGCCTCCATATTTTGTCATTGCAATTACTATCCAGTAAATGACGCCACTATAAAATACAAAACCTGCTATGAATCCTAATTTTAAAGATGTAAGGGGAGATGTTCTTCTCGTGGCAATAAAAAGCGGGACAAGAGACACCCATGCCAGTATCTCAAAATTAAAACCGGGAAATATTGATATAAGAAAAATCCCCGAAAGGAGGGATGCCAAATAAAGTTTATAATTACTCATTTCATTTTTTCAAATTTCTCTTTTGGCAGGCCGCAGGATGGGCAAACCCACTTATCAGGCAGAGCCTCAAACTTTACCCCAGATTTTATTCCACCTTTCTGGTCGCCAAGCATCGGATTATAGATATATCCACAGGGGCATCTCCACAGTTCCCCCATGATTGATTGAACATCCATTGTCACCATAAATCCCTCTGACTTTTAAATAGTATATCCTATTATTATATTAAGGTGGAAGCAGGATTTTTTAAAACGCTTGAACATAATTTTAATTTGACATCAATTTATCATAAGTTTATAATCCACACCTTGAAAGCAATTTAAGGAGGACTATATTTATGTTAAAGATGAAAAGATTTTTAGTTGGTTTAACTGCTGTAATGGTCTTTACCCTGTTCTTTGGACAGGCATTTGCCACAAGCGAGAAGGCAGGCATAACTGCGGATGAAGCATTAAAGATGCTGCTGGATGGAAATGTGAGATTTGTTCAGGGCAAGCAGGAATCAAAAAAGTTAGGTGACGACAGACGAAAGGAACTTGTAAAGGGGCAGAGCCCTATTGCTATAATATTGAGTTGTTCTGATTCAAGGGTCCCTCCTGAGCATATATTCAATCAGGGGCTTGGAGATATCTTTGTTGTAAGGGTTGCTGGAAATGTGGCTGACCCGATTGAACTCGGAAGTATAGAATACGGCGCCGAACATCTGAATGTCCCGCTTGTAATAGTTTTAGGCCATAAATTCTGCGGTGCTGTAAAGGCAACTGTCGCAGGCGGCAAGCCTGAAGGAAATATTGATGCTATAGTTAAGAAAATCAATCCTGCAGTTGATATAGCAAAGAAAAAGGCTAAAGATAAAGATGCCCTGCTGGATGCTGCCATTGATGAAAATGCAAAACTTACAGCCAAAACGCTTATAGAAAAAAGTGACATACTAAAACACCTTGTCCATGAAGGAAAACTCAAAATTGTTGTTGGCGTTTATGATTTGGCAAGCGGAAAGGTAGAACTTCTTAATATGGGAGAAGAAGGCAAAGTTAGCGGAGAACATACAGGACATACAGAACACAAACATTAAAACCATAAGATGTAAGCCACAAAGAGTGAAATATCTCTTTGTGGCTTACATCTTACTATTCAATACTCTGTGCCTTCTGGAGCTTGCCGCTGTAGTCTATGTAGAGGGTCTTCCATTCTGTGAATATATCAAGGGCTGTTGTGCCGCCCTCTCTGTGACCATTACCTGTCTGGTTTACCCCTCCGAATGGCAGATGAACCTCTGCACCAATCGTGGATGAGTTTATATATGTGATGCCTGCGTATATATCCCTCATGGCAACAAATGCCTTATTCACATCCTGAGTATAGATAGACGATGACAGTCCATATTTTATTCCATTAACAACATCTATTGCCTCCTCAAGACTATTAACTGTTATTATGGAAACAGTGGGGCCAAATATTTCTTCCTGTGCAATCCTCATATTCCTATCCACATCTACAAATATAGTTGGTTTGTAAAAATAACCCTTCTCACATTCTTTATCCTTACACATCTCACCACCTACAAGTAATTTTGCACCCTCACCCTTTCCTGTCTTAGTATAATCATGAACCTTATTTAACTGGGATTCATTTATAATAGGACCCACATCAGTATCAGGTAAAAGTCCATCTCCACATCTCAGTGCCTTTGCCCTTTCTGAAAATCTTAAGATAAAGTCTTTTGCAACAGACTTATGCACCACAACCCTGCTCGCCGCCGTGCATCTCTGACCTGTTGTTCCGAAACCTCCCCATGTTGCACCTTCTACAGCTAAATCCAGATTTGCATCACCCATTATAATAATTGCATTTTTACCCCCCATTTCAAGAGAGCATCTCTTCATCTTATGGGCGCAATCTGTCGCCACAAATCTACCCACATCGCTTGAGCCTGTGAAAGAAACGAGTTTTATATCCTTATGTAAAATTAGAGGTTCCCCTACCTCTGTTCCTGTTCCAGTAACCATATTCAAAACACCCTTTGGCAGTCCAGCATCTTCAAAAAGTTTTACAAAATTTACTGCTGAAAGCGGCGTATCAGAGGCAGGTTTAAAGATAACAGTATTTCCAGTAACCAATGCAGGTGCAATCTTCCATGATGGTATTGCCATAGGAAAATTCCACGGTGTTATAGCAGCAACAACTCCGATGGGTATTCGGACAGACATACAGAATTTATTCGGTAATTCAGACGGTGTAGTATCTCCGAATAACCTCCTCCCTTCTCCTGCAACATAATAGGTCATATCAATCGCTTCCTGCACATCACCCCTCGTCTCCTTCAGCACCTTTCCCATCTCCATCGTCATATCACGGGCATAATCCTCTTTTCTCTTAACAAGCATCTCTGCTACACGATAAAGAATCTCTGCCCTCTTTGGTGCAGGAAATTTCCTCCACATCTCCGCAGAACTTTTTGCAGACTCCACAGCCCTGTTCACATCCTCTGCATTTGACTTCTGAAAAATCCCAACAACCTCAGCTTTATTTGCGGGATTCCTGTTCTCAAATGTCTTTCCTGAAACAGACTCCACCCACTTACCATTTATAAAATTTTTATATATTGCTGGCATAAAAACCTCCCATTATTCTATAAGCCTAATAAATCGGAAAAGGAAAACATGAATAAAACGCAGATGAACGCAGAAACTACACAGATTGGCACAGATTTAATTTATTAAAATTATCAGCGAGAATCCTTTTCTTCTGTGAAAATCTGCGTTCTATAATTTTTGTTTAACAAACTGCAACCTCATTTTTGGAAGAGAGAGTTAATTCTTTATAGTTAGGCTATAGCATGTTGAACAGGACTTACTTCAACAATAACCTTTTTCAGTTCTTCACCCACAACAACACTTGCATTTAATACTTCCAACCCAGCAAGCCTGCCATCGGGACCGTAATTTGCGATTACATCTTCACTTAGTTCCTTGTTTTGAGCAGTCCCCGGTTCAAGTGGTCTAAACTCAATGTAAAGTGCATCGACTTCTGCATCATATTGAATTTTCATATTTCACCTCCTCATTAGAATAATATACCTTAACGGTTATTACTACAATCTCATCAGGTTCATCTGCAAAAATAGGTTCTACAATTTTGTATTTATAAAATCTGTGATTAGTTAATGCTTCCTTGTTGAAATCAAATCGGTATTTTGATTGAAACTTGCCCATTTTTGCAGATTTCCATTTACCCATTCTAATAGTTGTAATAACATCTTCTTCAGAAGCTCCTCTCAAATTCATTTGCAATCTTGCATGGTTAGAAAATCTAATTGGCTTCATTATATACTGAATTGGACTGCACCCCTGAGACTGGACATTTTAAGTTAGAGCAATCAGACAGGTTTTTTGGATTTTTAAGTGCATTCTCTCAAACTCATCCGGTGGTCTGTAACCAAGGGATGAATGCAAACGCTTTTGATTATACACATGTTCTATGAAATATGGAAGTCTCTTTTGAACATCAGATAGAGTCTGATATTCCCAGAGATAGACTTCCTCGGACTTTAAGGTCTTCATAAAGCTTTCAGCCACTGCATTGTCATATGGGTTGCCTTTACGGGCCATGCTTATACGAAAACCGTAACGGTTTAAGATGCCTACATAGTCATTGGAGGCATATTGAACCCCACGGTCTGAATGATGAATAACCCCTCTGGGAGGTTGACGGCTTTCTACTGCCATATGTAATGCAGTAAGGGTTAAGCTCGTATCAATGTTTTTAGATACGGCATATCCTATGGCCTTTCTGGAGAAAAGGTCCAGGATAACCGATAGATACACGAACCCATAGATGATGCGGATGTATGTAATATCAGCTATCCATACATGGTTTATCCCCGTTACAGTCCGCTCCTCAAGGAGGTTTGGATATACATTGTAGCTGTGTTGGCTATCGGTGGTTCTGACATGGCGATGTTTTGGTTTGCAAAGGAGTTCTTGCTCCCGCATTATGCGAAGCACTTTCTTGTGGTTTACAGGGACACCTTCACGATGCAGTTGAACAGTGACTCTGCGATACCCATAACCACCGAACTCCTCTACTATTTTTTCAATGCGGGAGATGAGGGCTTTTTCTTTAGATTCTTTGCTCTTTGATTTGTAATAATAGCTGCTTCGTGAGGTATTCATAAGCTCGCACCTCCTCTTGAGGCTTTTGACAGTGTGCTTATGGTCGGCAATGAACTTTCTCTTTTCTCGGAGTGTTTGATGCTGTTCTGCAAGGCTTTTTTTAAAAATTCATTTTCCATGGTGAGTCTGCCTACCATCTGTTCCAACTGGCGGATTCTTTCTGTCTGGGCTGCTTCCATGGTGGGTTCATTGCCAAAACTGCCTTTCGCATACTGCTTCTTCCAGTGAGACAGCAGACTGGAAGAGATGCTATGCCTGCGGCATAGCTGGGCTGAAGAACTGATACTGCTTAACAGTTCTTCTACTATTTGACGCTTAAACTCGTTTGTGAATCTTCTTTGTTTCATGACAGGCTCCTTTCTCCCAATATGGGGTTAAAGTGATCCTGTCTGTTACTCTAACATATTTTGTCCAAATATAGGGGTGCAGTCCAAATTTATGTAAAAAAATCTCCTTTCTTACTTAATAATTACAATTCCCTCTTAAATGTAATTGTCGCGATGACAATAGTAATGAGGGCGAAGAAAAAGAGAAAAACTAAATCCCATTTTACAGCCGCAATGCCTGCATTCTTAAATAGTATTGCCCTCAGTGCATGAACTGAATAGAGTTCAGGGTTTATAGCAGAAAATGACCTGAGCCAGCCGGGAAAGCTCTCCACAGGGTATATTGCCCCACTTGGAAAAAAGAATATGACATTAAGAAACCCCCCAAGCACACCCACTATCCTCGGATGACTTGCCCTCCCAAGTATAACAAACATCATACCCAGAAGACCAAGTGTGGACAGAATTATAACTACAATAATCAATACAATATTATAAAATGTGAGTGTTTGCCACAGATAGATGCCTGTAATCAAAGAACTGAAAAACAGGACAAAGATGGCTATAACTGTTGTTATAAAAACACCGCTTATTACAAGCCCCATAACAATGTCCAGTTTTGTTAAGGGTGTTAAAAAATGGCTTTCATCAATCCCAAGAAATTTGTCCATTACAATATTGAAGACACCTGTCGTCATAGCGCCAAGAAATATCGCCATGATTACAACACCCGGAATCAGTGTCTGGTCATAATCAATCTTTTTATAGAGTTCTATCTCACGGAGCTTTGTCTTTGTCCTCTCCTCACGGACAGATATGAATTCATTTTTAATATCAGATAGTGCCGATAAGATTGATAACCTTATGGAATTTGCAGAGATAGACTCGGCATTGTCCATAAAAAATCCGAGTGTGCCACCTTTCCCATGAATCACATCCCTGCTGAAATCTGATGGGATAATGAGAACAGCCTTGAATATTCCATCCCTCAAGCCCTGCATTGCAGACCCCTGGTCTGATAGGTGATACATCCTTACAGTTTTTGGTCCCGCCTCAACAGCATGGAGAAGTTCAACAATCCTCTTCGCATAGGGTCCGCTGTCCATATCAACAACTGCAAGGGACAGATTCTTCAACTCACCCTGAAAAGAACTGCCAAGAATAATGAGATAGAGAATTGGCATGACAACACTTGCAACAATGACTATTGGATTTCTTATAAACCTTCTCAAATCCCTCTCAAATATTGCAAGAAAGCGTATCATCTGCTCATCTCCCCCATTTTCTGGGTATCCCTGCACCTATGAAAAAGCTTACCTTCTTAACCTCTTCCTCCCTGATAGGCCTTCCTGTGAAATGGATGAAGACATCCTCAAGGGTCTGCTGTTTTAGAATAACTGAGGAAACCTTTGCTCCAATCTTTTTTAACAGGTCAATAAGCACAGGGATAGACTGTGCCCCGTTATCAACAGACACCCTCATTGTCCCATCACTTGTGACTGCTGTATGCACAAAGGAAATTTTCTTTGTCTCCTCAACTGCCTTATTTGAATCTACCCCGCTGAATGAAAGTTCAACCACATCTTTCTGCGGCAGTTGTTTTTTTAAGGCATCAATTGTATCCATTGCTACAATCTTCCCATAATCTATTATTGCCAGCCTGCTGCACAAAATTTCCGCCTCATCCATATAGTGGGTCGTCATGAGTATTGTAAGGCTGTCTTCATTGCGAAACTTCTGTAAAAGCTCCCAGACTACATGCCTGCTCTGAGGGTCAAGCCCTATAGTCGGCTCATCAAGAATCAGTATAGAGGGCTTATGTATAAGTCCTCGTGCTATCTCAAGCCTCCTCCTCATCCCGCCTGAGTATGCCGCCACAAGCTCGCCTGCCCTCTCCTTCAATTCAACCATCTCAAGGAGCTGTTCTATCCTCTCTTTTCTCTCCCTTTTCGGAATACTGTAAAACCTCGCATATATATCCATATTCTCATAGCCTGTAAGGTCAAGGTCAGTTGTCATTGCCTGCGGGATTACGCCGATTACCTTACGGACTTCTGCTGACATTTCTTTCACATCCACACCCATCACCTTTGCCTGTCCCTCTGTCGGCTTAATGAGTGTCGTCAATATTCTTATGAGGGTAGTCTTCCCTGCACCATTGGGACCAAGAAGACCAAAAAACTCCCCCTCATTAATATTAAAGGAGACACCATCAAGGGCAGTCGTAGTGCCGAATTTCTTTACGAGTTCTGAAATCTCTATTGCTGTTGGCATTGGCTTAATATATTTTCACCATTGCTGTTACTCCGGGTTTTAATAACCCATTAGTTTCCTTTACACCTATCTTAACCCTGAATGTCTTTATATCAGCCCTCCCCCTCGTAACATCCCTCTGTGTGGCAAATTCCCCTTCCCTCCCGATTTCTATCACATCTCCTTTGAGCTCTTTATCTGGTATTGATGGTGCTGTTACTATCGCCTTACTGCCGAGTTTTATCCTGCCTATTATAGTCTCCTCAATATCAACCCTCACCCAGATATTTTTAAAGTCATGGATGGTATAGACAGATGCACCTGTATTGACCATCTCCCCCTCTTCAAATGCCTTATATACAACTACCCCATCTATAGGTGAAATTATCTCAGCATCCTTCAATTGTGTCTCAAGCAGATTGAGTGATGCCTGAGATTCGTCAACCTTTGCTATTTCAGAGGATATGCGGGCATCAAATACTCTGATATTTGCAATAGAGTTTTTTAGCTTGGACTCTGCTGCACTCCTCCGTGCCTTTGCAGAATCCAACTGGGCATTTATTGCATCATAGTTTGTCTTTACTGTATCCATATCCCTTTCAGATACAAGTCCATCCTTAAAGAGTGATGCACTCCTCTCCATATTTTTTCTTGCTTCCTCCATCAGGATATTTATTCTCAAAACCTCAGCCTCTGCTGACTGAACCTCTGCTTTAACTGTATCAATCTCAATTTTTGCATTTTCAAGACTTGCCTTGCTTACATTAAGATTAGCCTTTGCACCTGATAGGGACTCCCTCCCCTTTTCAAACATTGCCTTTAGTTCCTTATCATCCAGTCTTATGGCAGTTGCCCCTGCCTTTATTATTTCCCCCTCTGAACAGCAGAGCCAGATTACCCTGCCTGAAATCTTTGGCCCAAGCTCTACCTCCTTCACCTCAATAATACCTGTGGTATCAATGTAATCAACGAGCATCTCCTTATGGATAAATTTTGCATAGATTATCAGGAGAGCGGCAATAACAATAGAGGTAATAATTATAGTCTTTTTCATCTTAATCCCTTCGCTGAAAAGATTTTTATTCTAATGAAATAATGCCACTAATCCTCTTAAATTGCAATGCTGTTTTAGCCTTAGTTTTCATTACAAAAATCCTGGCATAAAAAAGAGGAGATTTCTAATTATGATTGACAATACAATGCTTTCTGATAGTATACTTTCTAAAAAAGTTTTTAATTTAGATTGCTTCATCGCTTATGCTCCTCGCAATGACACTTCTGCTTTCTATGTCATTGTGAAGCAATCTCAAAGATTGAAATTCCTATACATTAAATTAGAATAACCTTTTAAGATAGGACTTATGAAGATAATTATTAGTCTTATCCCTGCAATTTTAATTTTTATGGTGAGTCTGTCAAACCCATTCCATTCTATGGCAAAAGACAAAAACATAGAGGGGATGGTCTTTATCAAAGGAGGCTGCTATCAGATGGGTGATACCTTTGGAGATGGGGAGAATGATGAAAAACCAGTTCATGAGATATGTGTTGATGATTTTTACATAGGGGAGACAGAAGTAACACAAAGGCAGTGGACAAAAATAATAGGGAGTAATCCGTCCAATTTTAAAGGCTGTGATGATTGCCCTGTGGAAAGTGTAAGCTGGAATGATGTTCAGGAGTTTATAAACAAACTCAATCAAAAGACAGGCATGAAATATAGACTTCCAACAGAAGCAGAATGGGAATATGCAGCGAGGAGTGGCGGAAGGAAAGAGAAATTTGCAGGTTTTTCCGAAGCAAATGATGTATATCAATATGCCAATTTTTGTGACAGCAATTGTGAATTTGACTGGAAAGAAAAGAATCAGAATGACGGTTATAAAAATACATCTCCTGTAAAGCAATATAAAACAAACGGAGTTAGGCTATACGACATGACAGGAAATGTCTGGGAGTGGTGTAGTGATTGGTATAACGATAGATATTATAATGAAAGTTCAAAAGATAATCCTAAAGGGGCGAGCAGCGGGCAATATAAAGTATACCGTGGAGGTGCATGGAACAATATCCCCTGGCATATGCGGACATCTTCACGCAATGGATATGAACAATCGGACAAGAACACCAACTTGGGCTTTCGGCTAACTCTTTCTGCCATGCAGTAATTTTTTGAACCCGAAATAAGGAGGCTATGTGACGAGAAATATCTTTAGTCGGCAGTTTGTCGTTTCTATCTTCTTGCTGGTTTTTTGTTTCTTAAGTGTGTCTCAAGTCCATGTAGAGGGGGGACGGCTGACAGAGGATGAGCAAAATACTATAGAAATTTTCAAGAAAGCCAGCCGCGGCGTAGTTCATATTAATGTTAGGGTTACTAAGGAATCACAATTTGAAAAGAATGTTTATCGTCAGGGGCAGAAGATAGAGATTCCCCTTAAGCTCATAAAAATGCAGATGCAGTTTTAAAAACAGCACAAAGAAATTTTTAATTATAGAGGTTACATGAATGATTAAAAATTTTATCTTTTTCCTGATATTTCTATTTGTTCTTAGCGGTTTTTCTGAGGCTGTATTGATAGAAAGGAGAAGGCCTCAGTTTCAGAAAGAACACGGCTACTATATAATTCCAGCCCCTTACAGCCTTCCCGGCCATGGACAAGGACTTGCCATTGCTGCAGTTACCACGAATATCTCTAATACCTATACTGATATCTATGGATTTGCATTGACCGGCGACCTTGCAGGTTTTGGAGGGGCAGTTGCAGATATACATCTCGTCCCGGAAACACTGATTCTGGACCTGAATGCAGAGAGCTTCAGCAAGGCAAAGATTACAAATTATAGCCAGCGGGGCATGAGGTCGGAAAAAAATGATTTCACGCTCCTTGACCTGACAGATATAAACTTTTTTGGCACACGGCTGACATCTACCTTTTTTGAGAGGAGGTTTGAAATATACGGCGGAGGTTATGATTTTGGTTCACGGATTGAGAGGATTCGTGACAACAGCGGTAAAATCATCCTTGAGGCTGAAGATTCTGCAACAGGGGGAGCGCAAATCTGGATTTTGGGAACAAGATTTGACATCACAGATGATTATTCAGACCCGAGAAAGGGTTTTCGTTTTGATGTAAGCGGATGGCGGTCTCCTCCAAAAATGTCAGCCTCCCCTGATTATTATATACTTGACTACAATGCCACTGCTTATATTCCAATAGGCATACGAAACACTTGGATATTCAACTACTTCCGTTCGGATGCACATGTCATCAGAAAAGGGGAAACTGACAGGACTGTAATTGAGCAGGAACAGGGACTGGCTTGCAGTTCTATTGCTGACCCTGAAAAACAAAAACTGTGTCTTCAGGTGATTGATAATGCCATTGCAGCAAACATATATGGAACTGCCAGTGGACTCGGCGGGAGAAGCCGCCTCCGCTCTTATCCGGAAGATAGATATTCCGGGGCTCATACTTCTTTTTATGGAACGGAATTCCGCTGGAACCTGACTGAAGAGTTCACACCATTTAACATTTATATAATGAAGGACATACGCACAGCTCTGCAAATTGCATTTTTTTATGAAGCCGGAAGCGTTGCAGATAAAGTGAGTGAACTTGGTGATATCGTAAAGTCTTCCTACGGTGCAGGTTTCAGGATGGTTACAGCATCAGGTATTGTATTCAGGGCTGATGTAGCTACAGGGAATGAAGGGGTGGAAATTACTGTCATCATAGGTTATCCATGGGAGCCTCTTTAATCCAAATTATGCAATTTGTCTTTCAATTTATAACGACGCCATCTCCATATTCTTTCTGCATCATCCATCAGAATATTTGCCCTCGTAACTTCTACCTTCGCTGATTGAACCTAAGCCCAGCCATATAATTGACAGCCATTTATAGATAGTGTAAACTCCATATATACTTAAACAAATAACTCTGGAGATAAAAGGACAATGAAAGAAAAAATAACAACGATTACTGTAATGATAGAAATCCCTAAGGGGAGCAGAAATAAATATGAATACGATAAAGAAAAGAAGAGGATTAAGTTTGACAGGATGCTCTTTTCTGCCATGCATTATCCCAGTGATTACGGATTCATCCCTGAAACCCTTGCACTGGATGGAGACCCGCTTGATGCACTTGTATTGGTATGGGAGCCGACATTCCCCGGATGTATAATTGAGGCAAAGCCTGTAGGCTTGTTTAAAATGTGGGATGAAAAAGGTCCTGACGAAAAAATCCTGTGTGTCCCTATACTTGACCCCCTCTGGAATTATATAAAGAAACTTTCTGATGTCCCTCCTCATTTACTCAAAGAGATAGAGCATTTTTTTGCAGTTTACAAGGATTTAGAAGAAAAAAAGACAGGTGTTGAAGGGTGGGAAGACCGTGAATCTGCAATCAAAGCCATAAGCGAATCCAAGCAAAGATACTTCCAGCAGCCTAACATACAGAAGTAGCTTAACAATATATCTCCAAATTTAAAAATATTTTATTGACATTTAAAAACTCCTTTATTAGTATCATTATCAGAGAGGAGGTGATGATATGGGTAAAGTAGTAGTTTTATTAGTTTCAATTTTTTCCCTGATTTTAGTGCCTATATATGCCTCTGCAGGTAATTATGAAGCACTTAGCTGTCCAAAGGATGTAAAGGAGGCATCATGCCATCACAATGTGGATGGGATAAAGCACTTTAAAGAGGGACACTGGGAGGTCGCCGCCAAGCATTTTAAAGAGGCCATAAAGGCAGATCCTAATTTTGCCGAGGCACACTATAATCTTGCGCTCTGCATGGAAAATCTTGATAAGCATGGAGATGCTACCGACCATTTCAAAATGGCAGCAAAGCTTGCCCCAAAAAACGAGAAGATTCAAAATTCAGAAGTGCTGAAGAGGCATATCGGTCACAGTCACTAACCCACCGCAAAGAAAAGTAAGGTTGGGGCTGAGGAAATATTAACCTTAGTCTCAACCTCAACCCTGATACCTTATGCAGAAAAAATCAAGGCTTTACATAATAGATGGTTCATCCTATATCTACAGGGCATTCTATGCAATCCCCCATCTCACAAATTCAAAGGGACTGCCTACAAATGCAATATACGGATTTGCACGGATGATTCTAAAAATCATAAGGGATGAAAAGCCTGATTACATTGCAATCGCCTTTGATTCTAAGGGAGAGACATTCAGACATAAAGAATATGCAGAATATAAATCTCATAGACCTGAGATGCCTGATGAACTTGTCCCACAGATTTCATATATTCAAAAATTAGTGGAAGCCTTTAATATCTCTCTCCTGCAAAAGGAAGGATATGAGGCGGATGACCTTATTGGCAGTGTTGTCAGAGAGGCTTCGTCTAAGGGATTTGATGTAACGATTGTAAGCGGTGATAAAGATATGCTCCAGCTTATAACACCGAGTATAAGAATGCTGGATACACTTAAAAATAAGATTTATGGGGAGAAGGAGGTAGTAGAAAAATTCGGTGTTAGCCCTGATAAGGTGGTTGAGGTCATAGGGCTTATGGGGGATGCGTCTGATAATATACCCGGAGTTCCTGGAATTGGTGAGAAGACAGCTATAGCACTTATAAAAGAGTTTGGAAATATTGAAAATCTCCTGAATAATATTGAAAAGGTGAGCAAGCCTTCAACAAGGGAAAAACTTAAAGAACATACTGAACAGGCACTCTTAAGCAGAAGACTCGGTGTCATTAATAAAAATGTAGAATTAAATATCCCTGTAGAAGCTCTGATATTAAAAGATGTTTGTATAGATGAATTGACTGAACTCTTAACGGAATTGGAATTTCATGCCCTCTTAAAAGAGATTTCATCAAATAAAGATAAATCAAAGAGAGAATACAGGATAATTGTCAAAGAAGGGGATTTTAATAAACTATTAGAAGATATTACATCATCTCACGCATTTGCCCTTGATATTGCTGGAACAAATGATGAGCCTATGAGGGCTGATATTGTCGGCATCTCCATCTCACTAAAACCTCATGAGGTATTTTATATATCAGTTGGACAAATGGATAAAAAATATGTAATAGAAAGGTTAAAGCCTATTTTAGAAAATGGAAGTATTAAAAAATATGGTCAGAATATAAAATACGAAACAATAGTTTTAGCAAATGAAGGGATGGACTTGAGAGGTATAGACTTTGATTCAACAATAGCATCATATCTGATAAATCCTTCAAGCGGCAGAAATCAGATTTCAGAGAGTGGAGAAAAAGCCTCATCACCTATAAAGGATTTTAGTCTTTTAAAAATTGAGGAGGCAATGAACTACTCATGCGAAGATACAGATACTGCATATCAATTAAAAGAAAAACTTGAGCCTATCTTAAAAGAGGATGGGCTTATTGAACTATTTCATAATGTTGAAATTCCTTTAATAGGAGTCCTATCCGAAATGGAGAAGAATGGTGTGAAGATAGATGAGACATTCTTAAGAGATATGTCAAAGAGGCTGGAGACGCAATTAAATAAATTGACAGAGAGAATATATTTTATTGCAGGAGTTGAGTTTAATATAAATTCTCCAAAACAGTTACAGGAGATATTATTTGAAAAACTCAAACTTAAACCTGCAAAAAGAACAAAGACAGGATTATCAACAGATGTGGAGGTGTTACAGCAGTTATCAACCCAGCACGATTTGCCTGCTATAATTTTAGAATACCGCCAGCTTTCAAAACTAAAGTCAACCTATGTGGATGCCCTTATAGATATGATAAATCCAAAGACAAATAGGATACATACATCATTCAACCAGACTGTTACTGCTACGGGCAGACTCTCAAGCTCAGACCCAAATTTGCAAAATATACCTATAAGGACAGAGATAGGGAGAGAGATAAGAAAGTCATTTGTTGCAGAGAGCGGGGCTTTGATTTTATCTGCCGATTATTCCCAAATTGAGTTAAGGATACTGGCTCATGTATCTCAGGATGATGTCCTGCTAGATGCATTTAAAAAAGGCGAAGATATACATGAGAGGACTGCCTGTGAGGTCTTTGGTGTCCTGCCGGGGATGGTGACGCAGGAGATGAGGAGGATGGCAAAGGCTGTCAATTTCGGCATTATATATGGAATAAGCCCATTTGGACTCTCAAGGGATTTGGGCATTTCAAAAGATAAGGCGAAGGAATATATTGATAATTATTTCAGCAGACATAAAGGCGTAAAAGATTTCATAGATAAAACTTTGAGAGAGGTTTATGAAAAGGGTTATGTAACCACACTCCTCAATAGACGCAGGTATCTTCCTGATTTAAAAAGTAAAAATAAACAGGTAAAGGAGTTTGCAGAAAGGGCTGCCATAAATACACCGATTCAAGGCTCTGCCGCTGATATGATAAAGGTTGCCATGATAAATATACACAGAAGGATAAAAGATGAAGGGCGAGGAGCAAAGATGATTATTCAGGTTCACGATGAGCTTGTCTTTGAAGTGTTAGAGAATGAAATTGAAGCTGATAAAAGACTAGTAAAAGAAGAAATGGAAAATGTAATGAATCTATCAGTCCCAATTGCGGCTGAAATACATACAGGAAAAAACTGGAACGAGGCACATTGATATGATAACAGCAAACGAACTTGCAGGGTATATAGATTTAACTTTACTCAAACCTCAAGCCTCTGCAAAAGATATAGAGGCTCTTGTCCGTGATGCACAGAAATATCCTTTCGCATCTGTATGTATCCCGCCATGCTATGTCAGTCTATCTGCAAAAATGCTTAAAGGCAGTTCTATAAAGGTTGGGACTGTTATAGGCTTTCCTCTGGGTTATCAGACAACCTCTGTAAAACTTTATGAAGCCCGTGAGGCTGTTGAGTCAGGTGCAGAGGAGATTGATATGGTAATGAATATATCTGCCTTTAAGTCAGGTGAAGTTGTGAAAGTGGAGGATGAGATTTCAGAAATAGTTTCAGCCCTGCCAAAAATAATAGTAAAAATAATAATAGAAACCTGCTATCTAACAGACGAGGAGAAAGTGATTGCCTGTGAAATGGCAATAAAGGGTAGGGCTAATTTTGTCAAGACATCCACAGGTTTTGGCTCTGCTGGTGCAACTGTAGATGATGTAAAGCTGCTTTTAAAAACTGCCAGTGGCAGGATAAATGTAAAGGCATCCGGCGGCATAAAAACTCTTGCCTATACACTAAAGATGATTGATGCAGGGGCTATGAGGATAGGGACGAGTGCTGGCATGGAAATAATTAAAGAATTTTCAAAAGATATGATTTAGAAAAGATTATAAGTAATCACAAGATGGTTTTTACTTATTAACCCATCAGGGAAAAGCGGGCATACTTTACACCCCAGAGCCTGAAAACTCTGGGGTTTTCTTTGTAATGATACTTGAGTATGCTATCAGTAAAAATCAGGAAATACAGAGTATCGCCCTGAATGAGAAAAGGGATTTAAAGGCTGTTTTTGTAAGACAGAAACAAGGTTTTATAAGGGCAAACAGAGAAAATGGGTTTTACATTTTAAATTGATTTTATTATCTAATTGGTTTAAAATACCAATAATGAAATCGGAGCTTGTCATATACAAAAAAGCTACAGATGAGCTGGGAAATACGATTGAGATTAAAATATGGCAGGTAAGACCTTCTACTCACAAACCTCATGGATATAAATATTCTTTGGTTTGCATTGTGAACGATATAAGGGTAATAGGTTATGACAATGCCGAAAGGAAAGGAGACCACAGGCATTATGGACAGATTGAGAAAGGTTATGACTTTAAAGATATTGACAATTTATTAGAGGATTTTTATAAAGACATAGAAAAATATAGGGAGGGCAATTATGAAAATTAAAAAAGTAAAAATAGGAATTAAGAACATTAAGGACATCTTTGAAGATGTAAAGAACACTATAAAAAAAATAGAGAAGGGCGAGAAACTTAAATCTGTTAAAGAGCCTGAAATCTATTTTACCAGTTTTGAGGCATTCAGAAAGGCGCTGACACCTAAAAGGCTTGAGTTATTGCATACCATTAAAACAAAAAATCCATCTTCAATTAACCATCTTGCAAGGCTGACAAAGAGGGATATAAAGAATGTGGCAGAGGATGTAAAATATTTAGAGCAGATAGGACTTATTGAAAAGCAAGAACACAAAAGAGAGATAAGACCATTTATAGAGTATGATAAGATTAATTTGGAAATAGCAGTTTAAAAAACTATTCAGGGGGTAGGGTAGCTACTAAAAAAACTTTTTGAAGGTTGGGCAATGTCTACAGCTATCTCTTTTCTAAAACCATCTGCAATACCTTACACCCATTCTCAAACCCCATATCACATGCCTTTTGAAAATCAGATATAGCCCTGCCCATAATACCTTGCATAGTCAATTCCGCAACTTAAGATTTAATATAACTTCTCCACTCTTTAAGTGAAATTATGTTTCCTATCCCTGCAATATTCCTCGATGAGAGGCGGCTATCGTTTGTTACGAAGATATCTGCTTTAGCTATGGACACGCAGGCCAACTGGACGGCATCCGGCGGCTTGATAGTAAGGGTTGCCCTAATCTCGGCATATTTTTCAGCCGCAGCCTCAGAAAATGAGATTATCTCAATGGATGGCGAATATAGCAGGCTCTTGTACTTTTCTACCAGGGCTGTTGCCTTTTCTTGAATAGGCTTTACCAATACTTCTCCAACTGTAAGGGTGGATGTTGCCAACTGGTCTCCATTTTTCAACATCGCTTTTCTGAGAGAGATAACCTCCTCAAATGAATTGGGTGTCTCCTCTATCAGATAAATAAAGAGATTGGTATCCCAAAATACCTTCATCACTCCCATCCTTCCCGAAGATTCTTCACATAGACATCTGGGTCTATACCCTTCCAAATATCTTTGCCGAGTCCCTGAAGCTTTAATACAGGGTCTCCAGCTTCGGTAGTTTTCGGCTGCATCACCCCTTCTTCCTTTAGCAAGATGACATCCAGTCTATCATTCCTGTGTATTGGCAAATCGTGTAGAACAATCTCCCCATCCTTCTCAACACGAACCTTAAGCCTTATGGCATCCATTGTTACCTCCTTTGTCTAATGCTGGTTCACTCTTGAAGATTGAACGAGCGATATGCCTACCTATTCTTTAAAGCTATCTGCAATGCCTTGCACCCTTGTTCAATCCCCATATCACACGCCTTTTGAAAATCAGATATAGCCCTGCCCATATTCCATTTTCCAACATAAGCAATCCCACGATTGTAGTAGGCTTGGGCAAGATTCGGGTCTAAAGCTGTTGCTTTATTAAAATCCTCAATCGCCCTGTCATATTGTTCTTTGTTCTTATAAGCAATCCCACGATTGTTGTAGGCATTGGCATTATTCGGGTCTAAGGCTATTACCTTATTATAATCTTCAATCGCCCTGTCATTTTGTCCTTTATCTTTATAAGCACCTCCACGATTGTAGTAAGCTAAGGCATCATTCGGGTCTATTGCAATTGCCTTATTAAAATCCTCAATTGCCCTGTCATATTGTCCTTTATCTTTATAAGCACCCCCACGATTGTTGTAGGCTAAGGCATCATTCGGGTCTATTGCAATTGCCTTATTATAATCCTCAATTGCCCTGTCATATTGTCCTTTGTCAGCATAGACATTCCCACGATTGCCATAGGCTTCGGAAAAATTTGGGTCTAATGCAATTACAGATGTAAATGCTTCTATTGCCTTATCATGCTCTCCATTTATGCCGTATTCATATCCCTTCTCAAACCACTCATTAGCCTGAAGCAGTCTCTCCTCATCCGTAATCTTCGCCTCTACCTGTTTCTTTTCTTTCTCACCTTTTGCCCCTGCCAACTGTTTCTTTAATTCCTCAATTTCTCTCTGGCTCTTATCATAAGCCTCCTGTATTTTTTTGTAATCTTCTACAACAGATTTCTCTTTGACCCTCTTTGCCATTTCTTCAATCTTATCAGGATTGACCCTTGCCTTGATTTGGACCCAAAAGTGAAAGCCATCACCAACAACAGTCCTCTTCTTATCAAGTATCTCCACTTCCATAATCCCTGATGCAAGAACCTGTATCTCATCCTTTGTTAATTGCAGATTCTCAACCTTTGTCCAGCTCTCTACATAAGTCCCTGCCTGTTCAAGTGCAATCCTCTTTGCCTGTAGCAAAGCCCTGCTCTCCGCCACACTCGGCGTCTCCCCATCCCCCATATTGTATGTGCCTTCGGAAATAATTTCTTTTGTCTCTGCAAAACCGAAAGAAGGGAAAAACAGGAATAGAGCAATAATAACTGCAAAAATATATCTCATATCTCACCTCAATACTGTTTAAGAACAGGTAAAAGATATTCCTTTTTTTATTAAAATGCAAGCGGTTTTTATCAACTATCGGGCTTAATAACCTTGTTAGCTTTTTATTTTGACACTTGTTTTAGTAATACTGTATAATACTACTAACCATAAATACGGAGGTGATACTATGATAAAAACTTCAATATCTATTCCCGATGAAATTTATACAGAAGCAAAAAAGGCTGCTGATAATTTCAGTCTATTGGTATCGGATGCGCTTAAAGAATATTTGAGAAAGAAAAATATCAAGAAGGCTGTATCTTCTTTTGGTAAATGGCAAAAGAGGGATAAGGATAGCGTAGATATTGTGAATGAGTTAAGAAAAGAGGAGAGCCGAAGATATGCAAACCGTAATGATTGATACTGATATAGCCATTGACTATTTAAGAGGCATATCATCTGCAAAGGATTTAATATTACCTCTATGGAAAACTAACACAGCATATTTGAGTATTCTAACGGTTTACGAACTCCACGCAGGAATGAGAGAGAATGAAAAAGAAGATACAAATAATTTTATCAATGCCTGCAATATAGAGCCTATCACCATTGAAATAGCCAAAAAAGGCGGTGAGATTTACAGGCATTACAGAACACGGGGCATGACATTAACCTCTAATGATTGTCTTATAAATGCCACTGCCATAGTCAAAGGGCATAAAATAGCAACCAGAAATAAAGCCCATTACCCGGATAAAAAGGTAATATGGAAACATTTGTAGAGATGCACTTGATAGTAGATTGATTGTAAGGTTGCAGGATAAATGAGCGTAAACATCTTCAGACCTTCTTTGAAGGGGTAAGGGCAATTGACATTACTACGGATAGGATAAAGAGCTATATCTTACAAAGGCAAGAGGAAGGGGCAGAGAACGGAACTATTAACAGGGAACTGTCAGCACTTAAAAGGATGTTTACACTTGCCAGTCAAATGACCCCTCCGAAGGTGATTAATATTCCTTATATCCCTCACCTACAGGAGAATAATGTAAGACAGGGATACTTTGAGCATGATGAGTATATTGCCATTAAAAAGGTTTTACCTTTCTACCTTAAGCCTATAGTAACTATGGCATATTATACAGGTATGAGAAAAGAGGAAATTTTAAGCCTGCAATGGACACAAGTTGACTTAATAGAAGGAAAGATAACCCTAAAGGCACAGGATACAAAGAATAATGAGGCAAGGGTTATAAACCCCATAATATATTAGGCTTAAAATGGGGTGAGCGAGGGGTCTCGAACCCCCAACCTCTGGAGCCACAGTCCAGTGCTCTAACCAGTTGAGCTACGCTCACCATTGATTTAAGCTAATTTATCCAATTTTAGCCTGTCTGTCAAGTTCAGTTCAGAGCTTCCTATGATTTTTATAAATCTTGACTATAATACCCTCCTTCTAATAGACTTCTGTTATGAATATTTTTCTCTATCTGGCAAAGAGGTTTATTGCAGGGGAGACCTTTGAACAGGCAAAAGAGGTTGTAAAGAGGTTAAATGATAAAGGATTCTCTGTCACTCTGGATATACTTGGTGAGAGTGTTACAAATAAAGAACAGGCTGAGAAGGCAAGGGATATCTATATTGAACTGTTGAAAAATATAAATACACTGAGACTAAATTCCAATGTCTCCCTGAAACTGACACAGATGGGGCTTGATATTGATGATTCATACTGCCATGAAAATGTTATTAAGATTATAAAAACAGCAGTTGGATATAAAAATTTTGTAAGGATAGATATGGAGGGTTCCAGATATACCCAGAGGACTATTGATATTTTTGAAAAGATTCATAGAGTCTATCCTCAAAATATAGGAATGGTAATCCAGTCGTATCTCTACCGCAGTAAAAAAGATATAATTCATGCAATAGAAAATCGGCACCGCATAAGACTATGCAAAGGGGCATATAAAGAACCTCCTGATATTGCCTTTCCTGATAAAAAGGATGTTAATAAAAACTTTGAAGAAATGACCAAGGAGTTACTTTTAAATGGGAATTATCCTGCAATTGCCACTCATGATGAAAAATTGATTGATATTGCAAAAAACTTTGCAATAGAGAAGGGCATATCAAAGGACAAATTTGAATTTCAGATGCTCTATGGCATAAGGAGAGACCTACAAGAAAGATTAATTGCTGAAGGATATAAGCTTAGAATCTATGTCCCCTACGGGGTTTACTGGATGCCATACACCATAAGAAGAATCAGGGAGAGAAAGGAGAATCTCTGGTTTGTTATAAAAAATGTCTTCAGAAAATAAATGGGGGACATAAAAAGGGGTATTTTCAATAAAAAAATTTAAGAAAATAATTTTAAGCAATAATTAGGTAATATCATCAAATTTTTTGATTTTTATTAATGGATACTATAGAATGTTTTTAAACTACCAACTAATAAATATGGAGAGGAAATGGACAGGAGAAAAAAGATATATCTTCAGTATGCAGCAATTTTTGTTTTAATCATGTTATTGGGCAGCATAAATTTTATAATCAAGACATCAGATGTCTGGCGCGGCAATCTGACAAAATACGAGTACACCACATTAATGCCTAAAGAGCTCGTGGATTTAATGAATCAAAATAAGGAGCTTATCATTATTGATACAAGGATTAAGGATTACTTTAAAGAAGGGCATATCAAAGGTGCTTTGAACCTCTCCCATACAAATATGAAAACGATGAATAAAGTATTAAGAAAAGACATGGCAAAAGATATAGTCATCTATTCCGAGGATGGCGAAATGGCTAAAAAAATCTGCAATATCCTGACAAATCTTGGCTACAGTAAGATTAAGAACCTGCATGGTGGAATTAAGAATTGGATAGATTCAGGGGGAGAAGTTATCAAATAGGCTACTCAATCTTTGGTTCATTCGTAAAAAAGTTGAAAACCGTAAAATAACCACAGAGACACGGAGACACAGAGAAAGACTCAAAAAATGAAGACACTGAAAGACACAGATAAATTATGATTAACACAGAAATCAAGAAACATAAAAATCATAAATAATCAGTGTTCATCCGTGTCAAAAAGATTGGTTTTTTCTCTGTGCCTCTGTGGTTAAATGTCTTTTTCAATTAAAATACGAAAGACCTCAATCTTTTTGCCCTTCTGAAAAGACAGTAGACGCATCCATAACAAAAGTCCTTTCGGGCATTACCTCAATCTCCTTTTCAATAAAATAATCAAATTGATTTGTATCTTTGGAATCTCTCATTTTAATCTTAATATAATGCCTCCCCGGGGAAACAGGTATCTCCTCATAGACAAAGGTGGGTATATCCTTTCTAAGCCCTGCCGGATAATAGGTCTTAGACAATATATTTCTATTATCCAATTCCAACTCTACATAAATAGGCAGCCTTTCCCTTTTCCCAACCATCCTCATTTTTGAAAATGGGGAGTTTGTCCTCCTCATGTGCATGAGTATGTCTTTCGTCTCCCTCTCTGTTAATTCCCTCTGTTCTGTTCTATGTTTGCCAGAGTACTTAAATGTAAATTTTATTAATGACATCCCTTTATTGGAAAAAGGATATTTTGGCATATCTGATAAAAATAGGATACTGAACATAGATAAAATAATTATAGAAGAAATTACAGCCCCCCTCTTAAAGATGCTTTTTTTATCTCCAAAATCCCCCTTACCCCCATTTGCTAAATGGGGGAAGGGAGGATTTTTATCCTCATAGGCAATAAGTTCTCTTTCAAAAAGATTTATCTCTTCTTTAAGCTTATCTTTATGTATAGAAGAGAACCAATATCCCCTGACCCTCCTTATGTCAACACCCTTTCTTAGTATTGGAGGCCTCTTACCGTCAAGCCTTGATTGAAGCCATGTATTGCCTTCACGATAGTGACAGTCGCCATTTACACAACCCCATATAAAAACACCATCTGCCCCTGAATCTAACCCATATTCAACAAATGAGGGATGAATCATGCCGATACACGGAAAAGAGACTGTCTTTACATTCGGCATATCTTTGAGTTCATCCTGTGTCTCTCCTGTATTGATACTTTGCCCGCATATCAGTCCTAAAATCTTTGGCATTTTATCATCTGAAATTTCAGATAAAAGGCAGGCTATTTTTTCTTTAATCTGTATATCGGTTAAACCATCCATCTTTATTGCATTAAAATCACATGAGCCAAAACAGATACCGCATGATGCACACCTTTCTGTTTTTACAACAGCCTCCATTTTATAAAGGGAGTTATTTGTCCTTGGCTGCATATAGATAGCCCCGTATGGGCAATCCTTGTTGCACTGGTCACAGCCTGTGCAATTTTCCAATATTACCTCAGCAGGTGAAGCCATGTGCCTTTTGAGCCATGGCATGACAAAAAGTATCACTGTTAAGCCAATAGTAAATGACCAGAATATAGTCTTTGGAAGGAGGGCTTTTATAGGAAATAAGAAAAAATAGAACCAATCAAAAGGGGCATCTATCGGCAATCTGCTCAGGTCTGCAGGCTGGACACTTACAGCAGGCTTAATTAAAGACATGACTAAGAGTATGGCTAATACAGAAATTGTGATTACTTTAGGAGGCACAATAAAAGGACGGGAGCATCTCATAACATGGATACCCACGATGATAATCATTCCGAGAGGAAGGCTCAGGTGTAAAAAGTGTAGGACAAAAAATAGTAGTTCACTCAATGTCTCATTACTGAGAAACGACATGGAAAGGGGCTCTACAAAAAGATGGATATCATTCAGTAGTTCTGCTGTCTTTAAGGCAACAAGCTGACCCCTCTCATCCCATACAAGCCAGTAGCCTGTAATGCCTATTATCAGTGTGAAAATAAAAAGAACTAAACCCGAAACCCATGCAAGCCATCTGTAATGTTTGTATCTGCCGTTAAGATATTCCCGCAGTGTGTGGAGTATAAGAAAGATTATCAGGCCATCGGAGGCATATCTATGGATACTCCTGAATATGCCTCCTAAATACCATTGATTGACAGTCAGGTACTGGACTGTCTGATAAGGATTGCCTGTACGAAAAAAGATAAACAGGTATATGCCGCTTCCTATAAGGACAAAAAACAGAATAGTAGATATTGCCCCGAGATAGTAAAGCGGATTATAGGCAGGAGAGAAATACCTGTTCGCCCAGTCTTCAATATAAAGGAATAGCTTTCGCCCTGACAGATAGCCTTTGTGATGAGATTCTGATTTTTGACGCCTTGCTGGAGTGAAAATAAAAATCCCTTTAAACCTTTTTTATATTTACAGACCAATCCTTTGGGCCCTTCTGCTCGTATTCCCATTTGAACTGATTTTTAAACTCAGCCTCAAACTGATAATACAGAGGCTTCGGATCATGGTCGTTAATAATCTTTAAGGTCTCGCCTGATTTTAACTCATCCCATAACTGGAATATTTTAGCATGCCTTTCGTAAGGCGGCATAGTCCTTAAATCAAGAGTATGTATTTCGTTAGACAAATTTATCACCTCCTTCAGATTGTTGCAAGAATATCCTCATTTTTATAGATACATCTTTTCTCATTGATATGGGTCTCAAATTCGCTCCTGAAATTCTTAACAGCACCCTCTACAGAAAGCGTCGCCCCTATTAAAAGATGACAGTAAACAAACTGATTCTTTAAAAGAGTACATGTGTCTTCAATATCCTTAAGGTCATTTATGCGCCCATTGCCATCCTCAACCTTTTTTATGAGTTTGAACAACTTGACCGTCCCCATCTGGCAGGGCGGGCACTGACCGCATGACTCCTCCATGAAAAATTTTGAAAACTTCAGAACGGTGTTGACAATGCATGTGCTGTCGCCAAGAACAATTACAGTTGCAGAGCCAAGCCCCGTCCCTATTTCTCTTAAGGAATCAAAATCAAGGGAGGTATCAAGCTGTGCCTCTGTAACAGGTGAATTTGAAGGTCCCCCGGGAAATGCAGCCTTAAAAACCATCCTGTCCTTCATCCCCTTACCGCATTCGTATATAATTTTTCTCAATGGAGTTCCCATTGGCAATTCATATACACCGGGTCTTTTCACATCTCCACTGAGTGTGAATATCATAGTCCCCGGACTCTTTGGAGAACCAATATTTAAAAACCACTCACTCCCCTTAACAATAATATGCGGTAAATTTGAAAATGTCTCGGTATTGTTTACAAGGGTCGGATTTCCATGAATACCCCTGCTGGCAGGATAAAAAGGCGGCTTCTGCCGCGGCTTTGCAGACCACCCTTCAATTATCTCCATCATTGCAGTCTCTTCACCTGCAACATACTTATCAGGGCATTTCTTGATTCCAATATTCAAAGAAAATTTACCTCCAAGTATTTTTTCTCCCAGATACCCTTTTCCTTTTGCATCTATTAATCCCTTTTCAAGGATTGCAGCCTCCTCCGTATATTTCTCATTAATATATATGTAAGCATCATTTGCACCAACAGAATAAGAGGCAATGGCTATTCCTTCTATCAATTGATGAGGGTTTGAACGTATAAGCGAACGGTCTTTAAAGGTATTAGGCTCACCTTCTGAGGCATTGCAGCAGACATATTTTTTATCTCCGGTTGATGAGTCTACAATCTCCCATTTTTTACCGGTTAAAAATCCTGCCCCGCCTCTGCCACGCAGCCCTGACTTCTTTACCTCGTTTATAATATCCGCAGGCTTTAATTCCCTGATTGCCTTTGACAATCCCTTATAGCCGCCCTTTGAAATATATTCATCAATTGAGAGTACTGCTATTGAGTTAAATTCACTCATCGGAATATCAGCAGTCAGCAATGTCCTGTCTCCTGAAATTTTATTCACTTTTACTCCTCCATTGATGCCGTTTCATTACAGAATGTCCCCTTTTCTTCATCAAAATCAATCACAGTAATCTTTCCTGCCTTAAACTCAATTTTGTCCTGATAGATATAATCAAAGTGTCCTTCTTCCTTTGAATCCCTCATCCTGACCCTGATATCGTGCACTCCGGGGGAAATAGCTATCTCCTCATAGGCAAATGTAGGGCCATCATTCTTTAATCCTGTCGGATAATATGCCTTAGACAACACATTCTTATTATCCAGTTCTACCTCAACATAAACAGGCAATCTCCCCCTGCCGCCTTCCTTTCTAATCTTTGCGAAGGCTGAGTTTGTCTTCCTCATGTGCTTAAGTTTATTCTCTGTATCTACCTTTGTTAATTCCCTCTGCTCTTCAATATGCTGGCTTGAGTGTTTAAACGTAAACTTTATTAATGACATATCCTTATTGTAAAATGGGTATATTGGTTTCACTGATAGAAGCAACACGAGAAGTGCTGGTATTATAAGGACAGGAATTGCAGAAATTCTTATAGCCTTTTTCAATGCCATTTCTTTTGGTATGTTCAAATCTTTAATCTCGTATGCAGCTGCATTTAATTTATTTTCCAGTTCTTTTTCAAAGATACCAATCTCGTTTATTAGCTGTCCTGTCTGCAGCGGGGATAACCAGTATGTGCGGACCTTTGAATAGCTGACCTCACCTCTCAAGACCAGTACAGGCGCCCTTTCACCCTTTAACCTTGCCTGTGCCCATTTTGACCCTTCACGGAAATTGCACTCACCTGTCTGACAGCCAGCTACAAATACACCATCAGCACCTGATTCAATGGCATGTTCAATAACAAAATGGTTAATCATGCCTGCACAGGGGAATGTAACAATAGACACATTTGGCATCCCATTAATTTTTTTGCTCTTTATATCTATTAACTCTCTTTGATTAACACTCTTTTCACAAACCAGCCCTACTATACTTGCTCTCCCATTCTCCTTTTTTGACAGATACAGGAGTTTTGTAATCTCTTCTTCTATCTGCTCCATCGTCCTGTCTGGCATATTGGATGCATTAGAGCCGCATGAACCTACGCATGTCCCACAGCTCGCACATCTGCCTGATATAACCTCTGCCTGAAAGAGATACGGCCTTCCATCCTTTCTCGGAACCATCCTGATTGCCTCATAAGGACAGTCCTTATGGCACTGCTCACACCCCACACACTTCTCTGAAAATATCTGTGCTGTAGGCTGTCTCTTAGGCCTTCCAATCCACGGTGCTATAAACAGGATGATGGTACCACCGACTGCAATAGCCCAGAACATACCTTTAGGCAGAACAGATGCCAGTGGATATATAAATAGATAAAACCAGTCAAAAGGCACATCAACCGGCACCTTTGTCATACTAACAGGTAATGCGTTGGTTGCAGGTGTAATTAAGGATATTAAAATCAGTATAACTAATACAGTAACA
>Ga0209212_1000536_pt1 | contig 72835 bp, 55 predicted proteins | sample RifGroC2_FD_183996 | JGI IMG/M metagenome (GOLD analysis project Ga0209212, IMG submission 183996) | Groundwater microbial communities from Rifle, Colorado, USA - Groundwater C2 (SPAdes) (version 2) | ecosystem: Environmental > Aquatic > Deep subsurface > Groundwater | place: Rifle, Colorado...
CGCGTGGAAAAAAAATTCGTTGTCGCGCCAGTCCTGCAGATCGGTCATGATATTGTCGAATTTATCGTGGCGGCGGTAGGGGAAGTAATGAACGAAAGCGTGTGCCGAGCTTATCGGCGCGGACGAATATTGTTTGATGAGATGATAGCCGCGCGCATGGTAGCGGAGCATGTTAAGTTTAAAATCGATGCGCGCTTCGGCGTTGCCCAGGTTGAATTCGTTGATAACGTTCCAGTAATCGACGAATTGCGCGATCTTCGGAACGGCGTGATTTATGAAACGCTCGAAATACTTCAGGTTGGATAACTTTTGAAACCCGCCCAGTTCCTCGAACCATTGCGGGTGAGTGAAGTGATGAAGCGTGACGTAGACCGTCATTCCGGCTTCTTTAAGGCGGACGAGCAGGTCGATGTAATGAGCCATGGCTTCCGCGTTGAATGCGCCTTCGGCCGGCTCGATGCGCGACCATTCGATCGACATGCGGTAGGCCCTGTGGCCGAGGCTTTTTAATAATTCGACGTCCTGCTTATAAAGCGAATAATGGTTGCAGGCTTTACCGGATTTAGTTCCAACTTTGCCGTTTTGCTCGAGCGCCCACCAGTTCGAGTGTATGTTATCGCCTTCGACCTGATGGCCGGCGGTGGCGGAACCCCAGATGAAATTTTGCGGAAATTTCACGTCGGGCAGGCTGAATATATCGTACATCGTTATTATCTCCTGTATTAATTTATAAATTTTATTTAATTTACGGTCACGGCAGCGCCGTAAATTAATAGCTGCGAATCATGTTATACGCGATAATTATTAAGAATATTAAAATATTAAACTTAAACTGTTAAACTTCTTTTATAGTGACGTTGTATTTTCCGGCAGATCTTCCCGCGGCTTTTTTCACGCTGATGGCGAGCCGTTTGCCTTTGACGATGCGCTCGATTTGAAACCCGTTCCACGACGCCGGCAGTTTCGGGTCGATAACGAGTTTGCCGTATTCGACGCGCACGCCGAGCAGCCTTTCAACCACTGCTTTATAAAGCCAGCCGGACGATCCGGAATACCAGGTCCAGGCGCCCTGGCCCTCGTTAAGCGATTCGGGGCCCTCGATGTTTCCGGGCGTGACGTACGGTTCGCCTTTGTACTTATCGGGATCTTTAGCCGAAAGAAGCGGCGGGCAGATCCTTTTGAATGTATCGTAAACGTCGTCGACGTTGCCGGCGACGGCCTGAGCTATTATCGCCCAGGTGGCGGCATGCGTGTAAACGCCGCCATTTTCGCGCACGGCCGGCGCGTATCTGGTCAGGTAGCCCACTGATTTATCCGCGACGGAGAACGCCGGCGTAAAAAGCAGAATGCCGTAATCTTTATAAAGGCGCTTTTTAACGGCCGCCATGACTTTTTTCGCGGTATCGCCGTCGACGATACCGTTTATGACGGCCCATGTCTGCGAATTGAGGTAGAGTTCGCATTCCTTCGCGCCGGGCGCGCCGATGATATCGCCGTTATCCTTTGTGGCGCAGTAAAAATGAAAATTCTTGTGTCCGTGTTTCAATACCGCTTTTTTAAGTTTTTCAGCCTCGGTCTCGTATTTTTTAATTTGAGCGGCGTGGTGTCCGGTCTTTTTAAGCACGGCGGCGAGATCGTTAAGTATCCCGTACAGGAAGTGAGTCAGCCATATCGACTCGCCCTTCCACTTCGGCCCGACCGCGTTGAGCCCGTCGTTCCAGTCGCCGTCGCCGATAAGTGAAAGCCCTCTGCGGCTCCTTCTTTCGAGCGCCTTATCGACCGCCTTTAAAATGTGATCGAGTATGGTCGCGCTGCCGCCGTCGATGAACGCCGCCTTGTTATTCAGAAAATCGAAGTCGCAGGTTTCCTTCAGGTAATTAAACGATACGAATGCGAGCCAGAGCAGGTTGTCTGTTATGCCGGTAAAATGGCCTTCATTGGCTATCGGATGCCACCAGTGCTGGACAGTGCCGTCCTTCTTCTGGTGCGACGCATGCTCTTCGATCTGTTTTCTGGTCTTTTCAGGGTCGAGAGTAAGATATATCTGGCTGTCCTGCAGCTGGTCGCGGAAGCCGAACGCGCCGCCGCACTGATAATATGCGGTGCGGCCGAGCAGTCTGCATGAAATGGTCTGGTATTTGAGCCAGTAGTTGATAAGAACGTCGACGGCCGGATCGGGCGTTTTAACCTTCAATTTATCGAATATTTCGCTCCAGTGATCGTTCAATTCTTTTTTCAGTTTAGCCGTTTCTTTGAATGCCTTTTTAAAATAAACAGGAGCGCTCTTTTTGAATTCCTCTTTTTTGACGGCGCCCAGGCAGAAAGATATTTTTTTTGATTCGCCCGGCTCGAGGCTGAAATTGAACTGCATGGCGGCTATCTGATCAAATCCGGTTCCGGTGGTGCCGGTTAATTTTTTCGCCTTGAATGCCGCGGCGGTTGATATATCGTTATACTGGCCGATGAATTTTTCCTTGTCGCATTCGTAATGATCGGGCCTGGTGTCGGACATGAAAAAAGCCGTGTACTGCCAGTCCTTGTTCCAGCTCGAATCGCCGTCGACGGGCGCGGTCCAGAGTTTGTTATTAGCCACTATCGCGTTGTACTGCGGCGAATATTCGGTCGTTATGAAAGTTTTGGTGAATTCCCTGTGCCAGTCGGGAAATGCGCCCAGCAGCAGTTCCATGTAATTAAGCAGTGTGAGGTTTTTGGTCTTTTTAGAAGCGTTTTTGATCTCAATTTCCCAGATCTCGCAGGCGAGTGCGGTCGGAACGAAAACCAACGTCTTTATCTCGACGCCGTGTATTTTCACATTGAATTCAGTGAAGCCGGGGCCGTGGACGCACGAATAACTTTCGAAATCAGGCTTCAGCGGCTGCGGCGTGAGCGAGAAAACTTCTTTTTTGTCGTTATCCCTCAAGAAAAAATACTTTCCGTAATTATCCTGGATGATGTCCTGGTTCCATCTGGTTATGCGGTTGAACATCGCGTGAGTGTGCCATGAATAGCCGCCGCCGGTCTGCGATATCGTGACTCCCCAGGTGCCGTTGGATATGACGTTGATCCACGGCTTCGGCGTCCGCCAGTCTTTAATGGTATACGTTCTTCCGCCGTCCGAAAAATAACCGTATTTGTTTTCAAGAATTCGCAATTTTTTCCTCCGAAATAAAATTTATCCCTTCACAGCGCCGGCCGTTATGCCTTCAATGTAATGTTTCTGCGCGATCAGAAAGACTATTATGACGGGCGCGACCACAACGACGGAACCCGCCATCAGTATGCCCCAGTCGGTGCCGAACTGCCCGTTAAGGTTAGCCAGCGCGACCGGCAGCGTGTATCTTTCCTCTTTTATCATAACTATAAGCGGCCACAGGAATTCGTTCCAGGCGCCCATGAAATTAAATATCAGAAGCGTTACCAGCGCCGGTTTGCACAGCGGAAGCACGATATTGAAAAACACACGGAAATCGCTGCAGCCGTCGATCCTGGCCGCGTCGATGAGTTCGTCCGGAATGTCGCGCATGAACTGCCTGAGCATGAATATCGCGAAAATGCTCGCGCAGCCGGGGATTATAAGCCCGAGATACGAATTGAGCAGTCCGAGAGATTTAAGGATGATGAAAACCGGCATCATGGTTACCTGTCCCGGCACCATCATCGTCAGAAGCAGCAGCGCGAAGAGTTTTTCACGACCGGCGAAGTTTAGTTTCGCGAAGGCGAAAGCCGCGAGAGCGTTCACCAGAAGCGAGAGAAAAGTCACGCCCGTGGCCACTATGACGCTGTTTAAAAAGTGCATTAGAAAATCGACCCTGACGAATAATTCACGGTAATTTTGAAGCGTCGGCGTTTTTGGGATGAACACCGGGCTTTTGGTGAATATTTCAGAGGTGTCCTTAAACGAAGTGGAAAGCATCCACACGAAAGGAAGAAGGGTCGCCGCAAGACATACCGCAAGCAGCGCATATAGTGAAACCAGTTCATATTTTCCTGTTCTTTTAACCATTTATCTTCATCCTCCTTACGCGTCGAATTTGCTTGAAAATTTCATCTGGAAATATGTAAAGGCTATTATGATGCCAAACAGCAGATACGCTATGGCCGACGAATAGCCTAGATTGTAATATTTAAAGCCGTGGTTATACATGTAGAGCACAACCGACATCGTGGCGTTCATGGGGCCGCCGCCGGTCATGATGTAAGGCTCGGCGAAAAATTGCAGATAGCCAATGCTGGTCATCAGCACTATGAAAAACGTCGTCTTCGAAAGCATCGGAATGGTCACGTGGACGAACTTCTGCAGTTCGGTAGCGCCGTCGATCTCCGCCGCCTCGTAAATAGAAGTTGGAATTGCCTGCAGCGCGGCGATGAATATGATCATGTTATAGCCGAACCCTTTCCACACCGCCATAAGGATGAGCGAGGGCAGCGCGAGATATCCGTTCGAAAGCCAGTTCTGGCCAGGCAGCCCGAAAAGCCCCAGCGCCCAGTTGAATATGCCGAGCTCGGGATTGTAAAGCCAGCGCCATATTACGGCGACTGCGACCATGGTCGTTATAACCGGAATAAAGAAAGCCGTTCTGAAAAAGCCTTTGAATTTTACGAACCTGTTATTGAGCGCCACGGCCGAAAACAGCGAAACCGCCACGCTGAGCGGAACGCCGATCACGGCGAATATCAGGGTGTTGCGGAGCGAAATGTAAAAAACCGGGTCTGAGAGAAGTTTTATATAATTATCCAGGCCGGTGAAAATGATCTTCGAGTAATCGTTGACGCCGTAAATATTCCAATTGGTAAGGCTTATCATGAACGACGCGGCAAGCGGCGCCAGCAGGAAGATAAAAAGCACCGAGATCGCCGGCGCGATGAAAAGATACGCCGCCGGACTCGGCTTGCGGTGACTGACCTGGTCTTTTTCGGCTTTGGCGAATTTGAAATAGGCCGCCAGAGAACCTATGAAAGTAAATATCAGCAGCAGGACCATCGCGATCTTAAAACCCTGTGATTGTTCGCGTCCGTCCTTGCGCACGGCTTCGTTAATATCGGCTTCGAGTCCCGCCAGCGCGGCGTCGACTGTAATTCTTTCGTAAACGGCCTTTTCAATGGCGTCGGAAATGAAGGAAAGTATCTGTTCCCATTCGGCGACGCACGGGGGCGCCTTAACGCTGCGGAGCTGTTCGTAGAAAGGTTTGAGATGCGCGTTCGATCTTATGGATTCATCTTCCCAGGCCGCCGGGTTGGCAGGAAGGTCTTTCGATATCTTATACCATTTGGCCTGATTTTCGGGTGTGCTCATAAAATTGACGAATTTGAACGCCGCGTCTTTATTGCGCGATTCCTTGAATATTACGAGATTGCAGCCGCCTATGAACGAGGTCGATGTGCGGCCCGCCGGAAATTTCGCTGTGGTCCACTTTCCGTTAAGGCCCGGCTTGCTTCTTTCAATTTCGGAGATCATGAACGGGCCCGATACGAATATGGGATAAAAGCCGGTTTCGAAGGCGTTGAAAATATCGACGTCTTTTGCGGTTTCGAGCGGGGCCAGGCCGGAGGTGAATATTTTCTTGTAAAATTCGAACGCAGCCGTGCTTTCATTCGATCTGACGGCCGATCTTTGAAGGCCGCTGTCCAGTATTTCCGTTCCGGCCGAAAAAAGGAACGGAAGAAAATCGAGACCGCCGGATGCGGGAAGATTTATCGCGTATCCCGCCTCGCCGCGCGACTTTTTAATATCGGCGATCTTTTTGAGCATCGTGAACATTTCGTCCCATGACGCCGGAAACGCTTCATAGCCGGCTTCCTTTAAAATATCTGTTCTGTAAAACACGACGCGCGTATCGACGTACCAGGGCATCCCGAATACGCCTCCGGGAAGTTTGACCGATGCGAGCGAGCCTTCGAAGAACGGAAGTTTTTTCTCAGCCGCGCTTCCGGGAGATTTTACTTCGGAAGTCCCTGTCCCCGCCGTCGCCGCCTCCGCCTCCGCCGCTGCGATATATCCGTCCAGAGGCTCGAGCGCGTTCATCGAGTGGAACTCGGACATCCATGTGGTTCCCATCTGGCTGACGTCCGGCGGAATATTTCCTATCACCGAAGTTATAAGTTTTTCGTGTGCGCCGTTCCAGGGAATAGACTGTGTGACGACCTTTATGCCCGGATTCGATCTTTCGAATTCGACCGCCATCTCACGGATCAGTTTTCCTTCACTTCCCATCGCCCAGACGGTGATCTCGGTCTTTTCAGCCATGGCGGGTGATCCCGTCGCAAAAACCGACAGGATTCCAAGAAAACCCAGAATTATCAATACTATTTTTGTGGTTTTACTCATTATTAACCTGCTTTGTTATTCAAACTACTACTAAATAATACTTCTTCTTACTTTTACTCTTACTCTTCCAAAATTCAGTTATATTGTTATATTGCTCATTTATTAGTGTTGATCCTGTAATTCGAGGATGCCCAGATATATTCCGGGATCGCCGTAGTACGAATTGAATTTGCAATCTGAACCGAGTTTTTCGTCCGCATTATGCGCCGCGATCGAAAACCCGCAGACCCCGGGTTTTAGTAAGAAATCGCTCTTCGGAACGGCGATTATGAACTCATAGCCGTTTTCGAGCCTGCGGAAGCGGCTGCCGATAAGTTTCGCCTTTTCGCCTTTGAACGCCGCGTCGCCGATCCTGATGCCGCTAAGATCGTTCGAGGGCGAAACTATTATCTGGAAGTCTTTTGCGCCACCCCATTGGAATTTGTCGTTTTCAGGATCGATATATATTTCGACCGCGTCGTCGAGGTGCATTTCCGCCGCCGGCTTTCTGGAAACGAGTTCGGAATCGTTCACCAGGCACCTTATGAAAAGATATTTCGAATTGTCGCGCAAATGCGCGCTGACGAGGTATCCAGGCTGGCAATTCGAGCCGCCCTGCAGAAAGTTTTCATCGAGTATTATCCCGGAAGCCGCGTCCTTTTTCCAGACCGCTGAATCGAAGCCGGTGTCGTCCAGGCCGTATGAATCGCTTATCTTCATCGAAACGGTTCGCGGTTTTTCGCTCGTTGTGTAAATTTTATTGCGATAGATCTTCAGCCTGCTCATATCGTGCGTGAAGCCGCTGCTTTCACGAAAACCGGCGAGCCGCATGGCGTTTTCGACGCACCTGTTTTTCATGAATAATTTGTGTACCAGACCGCTTCTGTAATTTTCGATCATGAGCAGGATCGGGCCCTGGTTGATAGCGAAAGCGTCGCGTGCAAACCAGTTCCTGCCGATATTGAACGAGTCGCTGAAGCCGTAGCGGCCCCACATTTTATTGCGGTACTTGCGATATATGTATTTGAGGGTTTTAATGGATTCTTCAGGCGTGAATATGATCGAGCCGCCCGCGCCCGTGGGAGCCACGGTGCCGTCGTTGACGACGCCCGCCGGAGGACCGCCGTAGGCAAGGTATCCGTCAGGGCCAATGCACGCGGTGAGTCCGAAGCATTCATTTCTGAATGAAGGATATTCTTTCGCGCTGTCGATGCAGAACTGGCGGTTGGCCAGAGTCGCCATTTTCGAGTTATAGAAATAATCGGCGTAGCCGTCGTTTTTATTTGAAAAATCGATCCAGATGTGCGAGTACTGGTGAGTGAAAAGCGGCGAGCAGTAAATGTGTCCGAAGGCCCCGTTATATTCGGCGTAAGGCCTTTTGAAGTTATGCCAGTAGTCCGGGCTTATCGGATAGGTGGGTGAGCCCATGGCCAGAAGGTACATCAGCATCGATTCGCAGTATTCGGACCAGTAGGGTTTCAGGAATCCGTCCTCGGGCTTCCAGCCCATGCAAAGATGCCTGGTTTCGTTGGTCATCCACTGCCAGTTAACGCGGTAGTAGAGCAGCGAAGCGTATTTTTTGATCTGCGGGTCGCTGTAATACTCGCCGGCGAATATAGCCCCGGCGATGAAAAGCGCGGTGTCGATGGACGATATTTCGCAATCCCAGACGCGTTTACCGGTGTTCATGTCGGTGAAATGATAAAAGAAACCGTTGACATGCTCTATTTTTTCGTAAAAATATTTAAGCGTGGTAAGCGTGAGCCGCTTTGCGCGGTCTTTTTCGATCCAGCCTCTTTCGGCTCCGACGGCGAGCGCCGTGAGGCCGAACCCTACGCCGGCGGTCGTTGAGGGCGAGTAAGAATAATCCGGCGGGCCGGAATTGCTTGTTTTGTCAAGCACAAGCCCGTTTTCAGGGTTAGTGCATTCCGTGAAATAATTCAGCGTTTTCTTCTGTACCATTTCAAGGAATTTTTCGTCTTTATTTGAAACTCGCGCGAACTCTGACGCCGATGCCGGCGCGGGCGCGAAGTGCGATAAAAGTACAGTTATCAGGCAAACCGCAAAGATAATTTTTTTCAAGGCCATCTCACCTTTCAATAATATTGATTTCCGGTTAATTCGGAAAAGAACGAATATATTTTCATTCTACCAGAAAACGAAGAAATTGCAACTATATTTTTTCAATGGAAAATAAAAAAAGACGGTTGTGTTCCGTCTTTTTTTATTTTAGATTACGATCTTTATTTTTTGTTCAGTTAAAGTTAAACTGTGTCATCCGTATCACGACGGTGTTCGGCGCAGCCTCAGCCCTGTTCTTCGCCGTCTTCAGCGTCGTCTTCAAAATCGGTTTCGGTTCCGGCCGCATTGCCGGATACTATGAACGCCGAGGATATCTTGTTCAGCTCGTCCGCGATATATTGAAGTTCGTTGATGATCTCGCCCTTGCGTCCGTCTGAAATTGACTTCATTTTAAAGTCCTGCTTGATCTTTTCTATGATCGTGTTCAGGCTCTGCAGCATTTTCTGGTCTTCGCCGACTATTTTATCGAGACTTTCGGTCATCGTATTGAAGGCGTCGGCCAGGTCCTGGAGTTCGTCACCCTGCCTCAGTTTTATTCGTCGTGAAAAATCGCCTGAGGCAATTGTTTTAGCAGATTCCTCCAGGCGGTACACAGGCCCCGCGATCTTATGCGAGACGAACACCGATAGAAAACATATCATAATGGCTATAAATACCATTCGCGCTATGAGCACCTGATTGCCCTGGACAAAGACCTCGACCAGCTCGTCATGTTTTTTAGTCGGATCGGAGATGTCTTTCCAGATCGAAAAATAGACGGTCCAGCCGACTATCATCGCGACCAGGAGCATGGCGACGAATATAACGCCCATATAACGGAACTGGAGGCCGCGCTTGATAAGAAAGATCCTTCTTTTGAACTTCGCGCCGCCTTCGTATTTCGCGCCCTCTTTTTCATTAGAAACCGCTTCCACTACATTTTCGTTTTCATTAGAATGCATTTCCTTGTTTTCCGACATGCTTCACCTCTCGCTGAATTTATATATTAATAATAAATTTCTTAATTTCATTTAATACTACCTTAAACCGACGGTTTTGTCAATAGCGTTATGTTTTATCGTTACTGCGGACCGCTCAGTTGCTCGCATCCTCGAGTTCGGGGCTGTGGTAGGTGCAGTAAACCTCGTCCTTCAGATTAAGCCTGAAATTGCCGTCGCACCAGCATTTGGGAAAATATCTCAAATATTTGGTTTCCACGAGTTTTTTCAGGTTGATGTCCTTTTTAACGTGGCCTATGATCGTCGAGGGAAAGTCGGCCTTGAATTCGGAAATGGCGGTCATCACCGAGCGCTGCGCCGATCTGCAGGAAATGAAAGAAATATTGCTCTCGATGGTCGCGTATTGAAGGCTCGCCACATAGATGAAGCCGAAAATGAACAGGACGACCGCGCCTATCTCAAACCAGCTGTAGCGGGAACTCAAAGCGGGACTGGCCACGTATTTAGTTGTTTTCGCGGGGACGTAGGTCCTTCGCGGCGGTTTGTTATTATACATAGTTTTTAAAATTCATAATTCATAATTCGTAATTCGTATCTATTCGTTTTATATTCTATATGTTTTTGATGAAAATGTCAAATTCATCCGGAATGCCTGTACTGAATTTCATTATTTTTCCGCTTGCCGGATGGCTGAATTCGATTTCGGCGGCGTGAAGCCACAGTCTGTCGGCGAAATATTTTTTGTGCGAAAGCGTTTTATACATGGCCGGCGGCGTATATAGAACGTCGCCCGCGACGGGAAAGCCGACATGCGCCAGATGCACTCTTATCTGATGGGTGCGCCCCGTCTTCGGCAAAACCTTCAGAAGGCTGAAGCCGTTTCTGGCGCGAACCAGCTCGAATTCGGTGAACGACCCGCGCGCTTTGCGGGTGCCGCTTTCGATCACCGCCATTTTTTTGCGGTCGGTCTCGCTGCGCCCGATCGGAAGGTCCACCGCGAAGCGCGATTTTTTGATCTCGCCGCTGACTATCGCGCAGTAGGTCTTTTTGATCTCTCGCGCCTTGAACTGCTCGGATAAGAAATGATGCGCGGCGTCGTTCTTGGCTATTATGATTATTCCAGAGGTGTCTTTATCGAGCCTGTGGACTATTCCGGGCCTGATAACGCCGCCTATCGATGAAAGATCTTTGCAGTGGCCCATTACCGCGTTGACAAGAGTCGCGCTCGAATGGCCCGCCGCCGGATGGACTACCATCCCGCTTTTTTTATTTATAACTATAAGGTCACTGTCTTCGTAAATAATGTCCAGATGTATATTTTCAGCTTTGACATCGAGGGGTTTGGCCTCCGGTATATATACGGTTATGGTCTCGTTTTCTTTTACCGGGTGTGAAGGCCTGGTCAGCTTTCCTGAAACGCTCGAAACGACGTTGCCGCCGCTTATGAGTTTTGCCGCGAGCGAGCGCGAAACGCCGTCGATTTTATCGCTGATAAGTTTGTCGAGCCTCGAGTTCTTTTCGGCGTCTGAAATTAATATTTTATGCGCTTGCGCGGTCATTTGCCGCTCCTTTTTTTCAGCGCCGCCAGAAGTATGGCAGTGGCGAATATCCATCCCGCGATGCTCACGTTCTGTGAGGGGGAGAGTCCGAAAATAAAGGCGCCGCGGTCGTCATCCCTCATGAATTCTATGGCGAACCGCCAGGTCGAATACATGTAGATATATAGAGCGAACAGAACTCCTGCGGCCGGTTTAAGAAATTTTTCGATCGCCAGCAGCGCGAACATGCTCGAAAGGCAGAATGTTGCCTCGTAAAGTTGCGTCGGATGGCGCAATACCGCTTCCTTCAGGTTCGGAAAATTAATGCCTGTGCAGGCGGTAGTTACCGCGCCGTAGCAGCATCCGTTCAGAAAACAACCTATGCGCCCGAAAAAATGCCCGAGCGGAAGCGCGGGTATGAGCATATCGGCGATTTTAAAGAAATCGAGTTTGTTTTTGTTTATATAATAAGAAAGCGCTGCCACGACGCCTATCAGGCCGCCGTAAAACACCAGGCCGCCCTTGTGCAGATAGAACATTCTCATCGGATCGTCGACGTATTCGCGGTAATTGACTATTATGTAAAAAACGCGCGAACCCACTATGGCGGATACTATCGCGTAGATCGCCATATCCAGCACGGCCGTTGTTTCTATTTTGAAGCGCGGCGCGCGCATGATGGCCAGCAGTATTCCGAATGTGAACCCTAAAGAAATAAAAAGGCCATAACTATGTATAGTCAATGGCCCCAGATCGATTATTACGGGATGCATTAATTCTCACTTTCATTTTCTTTGATTTCATCGTGCGACTCCCAGAACATTTCAACGATGAGCATTCCGACGCCCACGTTGATGACTATGTCGGCGATGTTGAACACGGGCCAGAATCTCACGTCGATGAAATCGATTACGTAGCGGTATTTGAGCCTGTCGACAAGGTTGCCCAGCGCGCCCGCCAGAAGCAGGGCCAGGGCCGTCTGCACCCATAAATTATTGGGCGCAAGATATTTAGAGTAATAAACTATGACGAGTATGGATACGGAAGCGACCGCGATGAAGAGATACCATTTTTTCTGGAAAAGCCCGAAAGCCGCGCCGTAGTTGTGAACATAGGTGATATGCAGGACGTCGTTTATCATCGGGATGCTCTGGCCGAGTATCATGGTTTTAATGACGGCGTATTTGGTGAGCTGGTCGAACGCGAGAAAGGCCGTGGCGAGCGAAAACATAAGTTCGCTTTTAACTATGGCGATGAAATTGGTGATCACGAAGATCGGCCAGGTTACCGCGAGCATCACGACCATGACGATCGTAAAGAGTATCCACATAAAAAAGTCGTATATTAAGTTAAATGCTTTTTTCATTAATTCACTACCGTGTCAATATTTTTTAATACCTGTCCAACCGCTTGTTTTTGACCCGTTCCTGTTCCTGCATCTGTTTTTTATACTCATCTATGGCTGAGTTGATATCTTTTAAACTTTCCTGTTCTTCGGGTTCTTCCGAGAATATGCTTATATATTCCTTGACGGCGGTTTTGCGAAGGCTCTCGTCGTAATCGGCGTGAGGGTCGCCAAAGTTTTTCCATACAAAAACGATACGATCCTTCAATTCGATGGTTAGCGCCGGAAAATCTTCTTTCATCAAATGTTTATAATTGCCAACCCGCCAGCTGTATGTGACCATTTCGAACGACGCCGGATGCAGCTGGTGGAAGATCCAGAAAGTGGCCACGGCGCAGAGGAATGTAAACACTCCGACCACAAGCGCTATCGTCAATATCAGTTTCGTGTTCCTGCCGAAATTATATGCCATCTCGCGCAGGCCGCCGAAGAACTTCTGCTTTCTGTCGCGGGTTATCTCGCCCTGAACGTCGTATAGTTCGGCGCAGCATTTCCGGCATATGAGCCCGCCCGTGCTCAGTTTCTTATCGGGCATCACGCATTTTTCGCACACGTTCGTCCGGCAGGCCACGCAGATGCCGAGGATATCTTTGCCGGCGTGGTAATATTTGTCGCACAACTTTTCCGTCTTTCCGAACATCCAGACGGATATTTTATCAAATAAACCTATTTTTTCTTCGATCTTGACTTCGTAAGAATCGTTTATCTTCTTTTGAAGAGAGGTTAACTCTTCATAACAGAATTTGCATATTACTTTTCCGCCTTCGGATGTGAGGGCGGCTTTGCAATCGGGGCAGACGGTCTTTCTGCATATGCCGCACGATCCCGTTACGGGCTTTGAATGCCTCGAGGGGCAGCCGTCTGATTTACTGGCCATTGACCCACACCCTTTTGCTTACCTGCATGCCTTTTTATTTGAACCAAGGCAATAAAAATTATATGCATCCGTATATCGCCGGCGGATGGGCGCGGCGATACGGATTATAATAAATATCGGCAATATCTGAAATACTTTAAACTTTTTTAACGGCGATCGTCATTTTAACCCCGTTGATGTCCCACTCTTTCAAGCCTGGTGCCGCTTCGTCGTTGAAAATATTATCCGCTAGCGTTTCGGATTTTATATATTCGTTGAATTTGCCGATGCTGTCGCCGATCGCGGCAGCCTTGCTCTTATCGATGATGCCGTATGAAATATTGATCTTGTCGAGTATTTCAAAATCGGCTTCCTTGCGCATGTTCTGCACTTTATTTATTATCTCGCGCGCGTATCCTTCCATTATGAGATCTTCCGTCAGCACGGTATCGAGCGCGACGCCGTATTCGCCGTCGATCAGCACGGAATATTTTTCCCTCGATTTTGAAGTGATCGCGACGTTGTCTTTCATTAAAACTATTTCCTGGCCGGATAATTCGAATTTGAACTCGCCGGATTTGTTTATGGCCTTCGCTATGTCGTTGTTCGGATTCGTTTCGAGATATTTTTTGATTTCGGGAACGAGTTTACCGTATTTGGCGCCGAGCGCCGGGAAGTTAGGCTTAACTATGTAGTCGACGAAATCGTCGAGCGACGCCGTGAAATTGATGCTCTTCACGTTCAATTCTTCGTCGATGAGTTCTTTCATCGACAGCACGACCTCTTTTTCATGCGGCAATACCGTTTTCACTATCATTTCGCCGATAGGCTGTCTTACCTTTATCGAGCAGGCGTTGCGCGCCGAGCGGCCCATGTAGACAACCTTCTGTATGAGCGCCATCTGCGTTTCGAGTTCTTCGAAGTTGATCTCTTCGCTGTATTGAGGATAATCGGTCAGATGTATCGATTCTTTTGCTTTCGGATCGAGCCTGCACACGAGGTTGCGGTAGATCTCTTCGCTTATGAAGGGGCAGAAGGGCGCGAGAAGTTTAGCGAAATCGACCAGCACTTCATAGAGCGTGAGGTATGCCGCGGTCTTATCGTCGTCGAGCGTAAATTTCCAGAAACGGCGGCGGCTGCGCCTTACGTACCAGTTGGAAAGCTCTTCTACGAATTTTTCCATGGCGATCGCGGCCGGCATGATGTCGAAACGGTCGAGCTCTTCGCGAACTTTTTTGACCAGGCGGTTGAATTTAGATTTGATCCACTGATCGATCAGCGGGCGCTTCTTTACATCGATGCTATGCTCGAGCGGATTGAAGTTGTCGATATTGGCGTAGAGCGTGAAGAATGCGAAAGTGTTCTGGATGGTGCCCAGGAATTTATTCTGTGCTTCCATGACGGCGTCTTCGAAGAAACGGCGGGCGTTCCATGGCGAAGTGCCCGAGTAGAAGCACCAGCGGAGCGCGTCGGCGCCGTATTTATTGAACATCAGGAACGGGTCGATGATATTGCCTTTGCTCTTGCTCATCTTGACGCCGTCTTTGTCCTGGATGAGACCGAGAACTACGACATTTTTATATGACGATTTTTTGTGCAGGAAGGTCGAAGTGACCAGCAGGCTGTAGAACCAGCCGCGCGTCTGATCGACGGCTTCGCATATGAAGTCGGCCGGGAAACTTTCGGCGAATTTATCTTTGTTTTCGAACGGATAGTGCCACTGCGCGGTGTGCATCATGCCCGAATCGAACCAGCAGTCGATGACCTCCGGCACGCGCTTCATCTTGCCGCCGCAGGCGCATTTGACCATGACGTTATCAACGTATGGTTTGTGAAGTTCTATATCGTCGGGGCAATTCTCGGATTTTTTCTTGAGCTCTTCGATCGAGCCGATACATTCGATCTTTTTGCACGATTCGCAGATCCAGATCGGAAGCGGCGTGCCCCAGTATCTGTCGCGTGAAAGCGCCCAGTCGACCATATTTTCGAGGAAGTTTTTAAAGCGCCCCGTTTTGATGTAATCGGGATACCAGTTGATATTGTCGTTCTGGGCGAGTATCTCGTCCTTGAACGCGGTGGCTTTTATGAACCACGAGTGGCGCGCGTAGTAAATGAGCGGGCTGTCGCAGCGCCAGCAGAACGGATAGGTGTGTTTTACCTTTCCGCTCTTATAAAGAATTCCGTTCTCTTTCATGAATTTCATTATTGACGGGTCGGCGTCTTTTACGAAAACGCCCTTCCACGGGGTTACTTCGTCGGTGTATTCGCAGCGCGCGTTGACCGGCTGGATGACGGGCAGGCCGTTTTTGATGCCGGCCTGGTAGTCGTCTTCGCCGAAAGCGGGCGCCATGTGGACTATACCGGTACCGTCCTCGAGCGTTACAAAGTCGGCGGCGATGACATAATGGGCTTTTTTGTCGGGCTTGACGAATTTGAACATCTGTTCGTAGTCGGTGCCGACCAGGTTTTTGCCCTTGTATTCGCAAACGATCTCGTATTCGCCCTTGAGCTCGCCCAGACGGGCTTTGGCGAGTATAAGATATTCGTCGCCGGTTTTAACTTTAGCGTAGTCGTGGTCGTTATTCACCGCGAGCGCGACGTTCGAAATGAGCGTCCAGGGGGTGGTCGTCCACACTAAAAAGTAAGTGTTTTCCTGGTTGATGATTTTAAATTTGACGTATACCGACGGATCTTCGCATTCTTTATAACCCTGCGCGACCTCGTGCGAGCTCAGGCCCGTGCCGCAGCGCGGGCAGTAGGGGATGACCTTGTGGCCCTCGTAAAGATAGCCGGCATCGAAGAACTGCTTGAGCGCCCACCATACCGATTCGATATATTCGTTGGTGCAGGTTATGTAAGGGGCTTCCATGTCGACCCAGAATCCGCCGCGGTCGACCATTTTACGCCACTCGGCCTCGTATTTGAAGACCGATTCGCGGCATTTTTTGATGAACGCCTCGACGCCGTATTTTTCGATATCCTGCTTTCCGTTGATGCCGAGCATCTTTTCGACCTCGAGCTCGACGGGCAGGCCGTGCGTGTCCCAGCCGGCTTTGCGGGCGACGTAGTGGCCGCACATGGTTTTATAGCGGGGGATAAGGTCTTTCATGACTTTGGTCAGGACGTGGCCGGGATGAGGCATTCCGTTGGCGGTCGGCGGTCCTTCGTGGAATACGAAAGGTTTCGCGCCTTTTTTCTCTTCCATAGATTTATAGAAGATGCGGCCCTCTTTCCAGAATTTCAATATTTCAAGCTCGCGTTCCTGCTTGATCTGCGATTCAACCTTATCGAATATCATCTCTTCAACTCCATTTATTTTTTGAAATTATAAACAAAAAAACAACCTGCGGGCGCGCTCGTGAAATAATATCTATTAAGACAGGTAAGAGAGCGCCGCGGTTTTATAATTTTATTAAATTGAAAACGATATAATATTATCAAATTCCGGTTAAAAAATCAATAATTTATATTATATTTTATATCAATAAAGCGTTTAATGCGTAAAAAAAGAAATGTCGTTTTTAATTAAGCCGATTTGTGGTATAATAATTAAAACCGGGGGCGGTTGAAAGAACTGAATTAAGAACAAATGAATTTAGGAGGGTTTTTAGGAGAAGACAGAGTTTAGCGGTTATGGTCGTCATGGCTTTAGCTTTCATGCTGAGTATCGGCTGCGGAGTTTCATTCGCGCAGGAAATGGGCGGCGGCCCGGGCGCCGAAGGAAATAACGAACGGATGGGCCCTCCTCCCGGCGGCGATGAGAACCGGCCTCCCGAAGGTGAAAACGGCGGCCGCGACGGCAAAATGCGCCCGCCGAAACCTCCGATGCCTCAGGTTTTATACATAGGCTGCGCCGTTAAAGCCGAAAACGAATTCGAAATGGCCGTCGTGAATATATTTCCCGGCCGCGGCGGCGACGAAAACGGTTCGAAGTTAAAAAAACCGGCCGGCGTTATCGAAATTGCCAAAAAGAAATACTTCATAGTAGAAGCCAAGATAGAAACGCAGGAAGCTTCGCTGCAGCTGTTTCCGAAAGAAGCCAAAGAAAGAGGCATGAAGCCGCCTTCGGTGATCAAAACGCTGTCGGCGAAGATCTCGAGCACTTATTTTGAAATGCCACAGGAACCGCCTGCTCCCGGCCAGGCCGATAAGATGAAAATGCCCGAAGGCACGGCTAACATAGTCGGCGATATAAATCTGGCGTCGGTCGAAAAAGAAGCCGGCGAAAAGCAGATTTTAATGGTTTCGGGTTCCGTTAATACCGGCGAAGAAAAATTTTCGCTGTACCTCGAGCCGCGTATAATAGACATGAAACCCCCGCGCCCCGACATGCAGCAGCGCGGCGGCGGCCCGGGTCAGGGCGGAATGGAGCGCAGGGGCGGCGGAAAAAGGCCTCAGCCCGGCGCTGAAAATGACGGCGACGGCGTTTCACAGCATAAACAGCAGCCCGAATAAGCGGCTGGCGTAAAAAAGAAATGTCTAGCAAAGTATTAAGCATAATGTTCACGGATATCAAGGGGTTTACCGAACGCACGTCCGCCGGGTCCCGCGAGGACCTGGTGGGCCTGCTGAAAAAGCACGACTCGCTGCTTATTCCGGTGATCAATAAATTCAGCGGCACCGTTATCAAAACCATCGGCGACGCGTTCCTGGTCACGTTCGATTCGCCCACTAACGCGGTGCTCTGCGGCGTTATGATACAGCAGAACCTCCGCGATTATAATACCGGCAGGCCCGACGGCGAAAAGATATTCATCCGCGTTTCGGTTAATATGGGCGAGGTCGAGGTCCGCGACGGCGACGTGTTCGGCGAAGCTGTAAATATAGCGGCCCGCCTGGAGGGCGTAACGGAGGCTTCGGAGATATACTTCACGGAGTCGGTGTATCTTGCCATGAACAAGGCCGAGGTGCCATCGAGCGAAGTGGGATCGTTCCGGCTGAAGGGAATTCCGGAGGCCATCAAAGTCTATCGCGTCATCCAGGACACTAATTCCGAAATTTTTCAGAAAATAATCGAGCGCCTGCGCGGCGGAACTTTTTCAGATGTTTCGGTGCCTTCGGCCGGAAGCCCTTTTGGCGGCGGCGGCGCGAAGCGCGGGATCGGCTATGGCGCGCTTATTATAGCGCTGGCGGTCATATGCGCGGGCGCATACGCGGCGTTTTTCATGAGGACGGCCGGGCGCGAAATGAGCCGCTGCGAAGAGTTTCTTAATAAGGGCGATATCGTCCAGGCGGTGCTGGTCGCCGAGGATATGCTGAAAAACTATCCGGCCGATATAAGAGCGGTCGAGGCCACCCTGGCGGTTTTATCGTTCGAGGTGGAGGCGGCAAAGAAGAAAAGCGACTTTGAAAAGGCGCATAAAGCCATCGACGAATACAGAGCCCGGTTCAAATGGCCGCAGATCGACGCTAACGAAAAAGATCTGCTGCTATTCGAGGCGGACCATTTTGCAAAAAATGAAAATTACCGCGGGACCGAATGGGCGTATTCCGAACTTGAAAACAGATTCGCCGGCGATCCGGCCGTATTGAATTCGATAATTAAAAACTGCGGCGCCGGGACGAAGGACGGCCCTTCTTCACGCGCCGTTCGCGCCGCCCTGAAGCTGGCCGAAACCTCGCCTTACGAGGTCGCGCTCGGCGGGCAAGCCCTTCAGACGATCATTGCGGGGCTCAGGTCCAATGATTTCAGATCTAAAACCGCGGTCCGCATCCGCTCGGTGTTGAAGGCCCGCCACGCCGGAGCCGAAGCCGACATGCGCAGGCTGACGGCCTCCGCAAATTTTGACGAACGCGCGAACGCCTTCCTTTTTTTGAAGGAATGCGGCAAACTCGGCGAAGTTGAGGAATTCAATTATCATTTTGGCGTTATGACGACTTATAACTCGTCTGGCAGCGATCATCACATAAGGGCTGCCGTCGGCTACTTCGATGCGCTCACAAAAAACGGCGGCGCCGCGAAACTGAAAGCCGCCTCGGCTGCCGCAGGCACTAACCTCAAAATAACCTCCGTCCCCATATTATCGACGAGCGACTATCTTTGTGGAAGCGTTTCGGTCGTACTTCAAACGCTATTTCTGGATGAGATCAAAGAAAGCCTTCCCGTATGGGCGGCGGATAAAAAAGACTACTGGCTGCGCGCGAACGCATACGAAATGCTCAAGGCGGCGGGCGAACTCGAAAAGATCGAGCTGTGGGCGTTCCACGAATACAGCCTCGAAAGCTTCGACCCGTCGTTCATTCCAGACCATTTCACGGACGCGGCCGAATATTTCGGCGGGTTCGCCAAAAAAGAAAAGACGGACGCCGCGAAGGCCGTTTTATTAAAGTGCGTCGAATACGTAAAAAAGCACAAGGCGGAGTGCAAAATGAAGAACTACAAAGACTATGAGGCGCGCGCGCAACAGAATATCGAAAAGCTCGAGGCGGAGCTCGCGAAGTTTTAAAACGATATCATTCGATATTTTTTTGATATTATTTCATGTTAACCGTAAAATCGGCGGTGCCTAAACTCAGTATGTCGGCCCGCATTAAATGGTATTTTCTGCCCGCGGTCAACAGCATGTTATTCAATTTAGTGGTAGATTCGGATTCCGGAAGAGGCGTTAAGAAAAATTCGCCGTTTTCAAGGGTTATCTTTGCCTGATGTTCGGAGACCGTGATCACCTTGCAGGGTATGAAATCCCTTCTATCAGAAGATATATTGCACCTGTCGGTGTTTTTCCTTTTTTCATCGGCGGTTTTGCACTTGCAGCAGCGGCCGATCTCGGCGCTTTCGTTCACTGTGATTTCGACGTTGTCGTCCTGCATTATAAGCGTCAAAACGGGCCCGGATTCTTTGACGGCGGCTGATTTCGCGTCGGAAAGTCCCAGCGGCCCGGCGCCCGGTTGATCCAGATCGAAGATCTTCGACATTACCGCGGTAAAAGATTCTATGGTGAAGGGTTTGGCGAGAAAATACACGGCGCCGTGAGAAAAAGCCTGCAGGATATTATTTTTGCTCGATACCGCCGAGACCATAAGGATCTTTGCTTTCGGGTTCATTTCCTTGATCTGCCGGAGTCCCTCGAGGCCTGAATCTCCAGGCATCGTGATATCCATGGTCACAAAATCGGGTTTTCTCTTTTCGTAGATCTTCAGGGCCTCTTCGACGTTATCGGCTTCATAGATCTCATTGAAGCCAAGCTTTTCGAGCATTTTTCTTATGGTGACGCGCATGAATTTAGCGTCGTCTACTATCAATATTTTTTCTTTTCTTATGATCATAAATTTAAGGCCCCCTTCCATACGGTAAGTAAATTATATTACACTCCCGCCGGTTTGTCAATCAAGATAATCAAGATAATCAAGATAATAAGAGCAATGCGTTAAAAATACACTAAACGTAATGTTATGATCAAATATATTACAAATACATTAAAATGCAAATTGAATAAGAGTTAAGTTTATGATATAATTATAGCGTAATCAATATGACCGGACCGTAACGGCCGGCCCTGAAAAATAAAATTCGAGTTTGATATTTGTTGAAGATTTTATAAGAGGTGCTGCTGGATGTTGAAATTCGATCGATCGGTTTTAATAATTGTTCTGTTTTTGTTATTTTTGGCGGGTTCCGTTAATTTAGCGCAAACGGCCTGCGCCGCGGGCCTTCAGGCCAAAGACGGATGGGGTCCGGTCCGCGATGAGATCGAAAAAGCGCGTGATTCTTTTTCGGCCGAGCATGAATTAAATTTTTTAGCAAAGGCCTCAGCTTTGCTCCGCCGCTGCGACCAGCGGGCGTTCGGCGACGAAGCCGCGGAACTTTCGGATGAGATCAGAAAACTCGAGTTCTCGGCGCTTCAGCGTTCGCCCGGAAGCGGCAGCGCGGCGCGCTACGAAGGCGTAGTTTTTCAGCTCGACCTGCTTTCGGCGGAATATAAGCTGGCGGCCGATATCGAAAAGAACGGCGAAACCGTCCAGGCGGATGAAGCCGGCGAAAAAAGAGCTTCAGGCCCTTTTGTGACGCATCTTATGGACGCTATCAGGATCAACCGCGCCCGCAGGGAATATTACGCATCGAAGACCGGCGGCGTGTCGAACGCCGTTTCAAGGCGCCTCATACTTCTTGAAAGAGCGTCGCTTCCTTTCGCATGGGCCATCGACCGCATGGCGGCGAAATTCAATAACCACGCGATACCCGTTATCGCCGGCGATTTCGTTTCGATGAGCGTTATCAACGATATGAAAACGCCGCCCGCTTTTAAAAATAAGGCGAAAGCCGCTTCCGTAGAGAAGGTTCGCGCAGTTCTGGGTAGGCTCAATAAATCGATTAAAAAGGCGCTTAAAACCGCTGATTTTTCAGCCGTATGCGCGGACTCGCACCGGGCGCTGCTTGCGGTAGAAGAGATAGAAAACGCTGAGCGCAGCCATTTCGCGCTTTCGAAACATATCGTCGAATCAATAGGTTTCGCGGCCCTGCACGCGCAGACTTACGCGAAACTGTCGGACGGCGAAACCGCCGGTTTATCGAAATTATTTATCCGCGTTCAGGCGCTCGCGCTTCCTTTGTGCGCCGGCACCGATGCGGAGGCGCAGAAGAGCCATGAACTGGGCGCGGGTGTGCTCGTAAACGACGTTCCGCTCATACCTTTCAAAAACGAAGCGTTATATGAAAGAAATTGAAAGCGAAGATCAGCCAGCTTTTATAGCGGTCGATTTCGAAGAGCTTTCTTCGGGCCCGGAACAATATATCCAGAATCTGATCACTTCGCTTGGCAGCCCTGACGAGCGCGTCAGAAAGTACGCCTTCGAAGTGATGTGCGAACTCGTCGACGAGAGGGCGGTTAAAATTTTAACGGGCTATCTCGGGCATAAAGATAATCTGGTAAGATATTCGGTAAAGAAAGCGCTAGAGGCGATCAGGGAAAAATGCCCCGGCCGGTTCGACGCCGTTATCGATCCCGCCCCGGCTGGCGCGGTTTATAAAAATTATATTTTCGGAGTTATATTATTCGCGGCGGTGTTTGCCCTGACATTGACTCTTTTAATATTGTTCAACAAGCCGCGCGGCGATAATTATTTACAGGCCGTGGCTGAGCGTTCCGGCGGCGGTACGATGAAGCGGCCTTCTATGGCTGCAGTTCCGATGGGCGCGAATGTAATTAAATTCGATGAAAAGGGCGCGCCTTCCATCAAAATAAACGGGTTCGTGAGTTCGTACAATTCCATTAAGCGCGAGGCGGTCGTGGACCTGAATCCATTCGGCGACAGCTGCAGAGTGACCTTCGCCGAGGAAATGAAGGCCGATTTTTTGATAGGTTCGAAAATAGAGATAGAAGCGGAAATATTACATAACGATAATATAAATCCGGTCCTGTTAAAGGCAAGAAGCGTTAAACCGGCGGGCAGAAGGCAGTAAAACGGAGCATTCATGAATACTTTACGGTTAAAAGCGGCGGCCCTTTCACATAAAAAAACGTGCGTTCGCGGTTTCGGCGGAATTTCGGCAGCAGGCGGCGCTCGCGCGTTCACTCTTGTCGAAACTCTCATATCTATAGCCATTTTCGGAATGGTAATAACCGTAAGTTTATATATATTCAATTATTTCACCAAAAAAATACCAGGCTTGAACGAAGAGGTAGCCGTACAGAGGACGTACCGAATCGCCGACCAGCTCCTTGAAAAAAGGCTGTCGCAGGCCGTCGAAATATGCAGCCCGGCGCCCGTTCAGACCCTCGATCATCTCGAATTCAAGGAACTCAACGGCAGCATCGTCACATTGAAGGCCGCCGGCGGCGCGCTCGCCACTTACGATCAGTTCGGCGCGCTCGAGCAGGCTTCTGAAGACGTGTATCCGGTCTATATTAAAAACGTCGACAGCGTGAGTTTTACCGCGTTAAGTTACTGCGCGCTTATGGTGAAGATCAAATTCAAAAACAGCGGTGAAAAGGATTTCAGCGGCAGCATATTCGTCGTGAGGTTGAAAAATGCCAATTCAACGATGTAACGGGGCCTTCAAAATTTCATCCGGCGGCTTCTGGGCTGCGGCCGGCGGCGCGAATCTCAGCGGCGGGCGGCGCGGCATGGCGCTGGCGCTGGTTATCGGCATGGCGGTAGTTCTATTCATAGGGCTGGCCTCGCTTACGTTCACAACGCGCGAGGAGAGCGGCCAGGCTTCTAAATTCATATTCAAGATCAAGGCCGAGTGCCTGTCAGAGGCGGTCCACACATTTCTGCTGTCGGAATCCTTCTCCTATTCATGGGACGCCAGATTTTATAAAACGCGCCAGATATTCAGCTCGGAAGCCGGCTCTACGAGCACCTATCCGGTCGAGCTGATGAAAAAATCGATCGGCCGGCTCGTCGCGGGCGACCCTGTGCTCGCCGACAGCGTCGGCTATGACGGATATATCGAATCCGAAACGATCAACGGAATGCGCGTTATCGTTATATGCGTCAACGTTACGCTAAAACTGTCCATGCTTAAAAACGAAGTCATTTTAACTCATACGTACTACGACCTTTACAAGCGCAATCTGCTCGACTCGCTCGGCGAAACAGTCTCTTTTTTTTACAACTCGAGCGGAGCGCAGACGCAGAAGATCAGCGACAAGGTTTTGAATTCACTGCAGGGCGCGTTATCATTTGATACCGAGATTGAGCGGGAAGCCAGGCAGAAACGCGCCAACCGTAAAAAGTCCGACAATAAAAGGAACAGGGGAAAAGGCGCTAAGGGCGGTAAAGGCGGAGGAAAAGGCAAATAGATGAGTTTTCTGAGAGGCGGCGGCCGGATGGAAGTTATGAATAAAAAAGCGATGTCACTGATAGAAATAGTATTCGCGCTGGCGATAGTGTGCTTTCTGCTGTCGGTGGCCGTCTTCCAATTCGTCGGAACCAAAAAGATTCATTACATCAGTAACGAATACCTCAATAAGGCATGCCTCGCCGATATCGCCGCCAAACTTATCAAAGATCAGATACAGGTCAACCCTTATTTTTTCAAAAACATAAATAACGCCGTCGTTAAAAACTCCGACGGGATCTACTTTATCAATAAGGACGAAGACCTCTCGGACGCCCTAGGCGGCACCGATTACTCTTTTTTGGTCAGGGATTTTCCCGTGGTGGCGTATGCCGGAAACACCGGCACTCAGGAATGCTTTTACTTCGGGCTGTTCAAGGTGGATAATCTCGGCGCGCTCGCGGCGACGGGAGCCCCTAATTTTAATTCGAAGGCATTTCTCAATATTGCCGATCTTCAAAAATATACTTTCGACCTGTCCATCACCAATGAAAGCGAAACGAGCCTTGTCGGCATTTTAAAGAACGTGAGCATTACGATCAAATACGGCGGAGCCGGCGACGAGCATCCTTTTTTTCTGTCCACGAAGGTCATCTGCCCGCCCGAAAGCCTTTCATCCAAGGTTTACAGCGAATTTCAGGAAAAATTGTTCGAGACCAGCCGCTCCGAATTTCTCAATAATATGAATCTGCTTTTAGGCGACGTTGGACCTTCGATAACAAAAAACGTAGACGTTGTCTTCGACTGGCTTTGCTCCAAGACGCCGCCGCCGCTTATGTTCCAGCAATACGCCGCCGAAGGGAGAAAACTCGAGCCCGAATACAGGAAAAAGGTCGATCAGTATTTTAAAAGCGTATTTTTCATCGTTTATGTATTCGACTTCAACGCTTATATGCAGTCGCTGTGGGCTGACCGGATCGACGAACTAATCGTTATGCCGGATCTCGGCCCCATAGTCAAATTACAGAACATCGCCGCCACCTATCGCAAAAAGGCGCAGCTCGCGCTTCAGACCGTCGACCAGGTGCGCATCCCGCTGGGCGAGATATTCAGCTGTCTCGAAAAAGGTACGCAGGACACGGTATCGGTTATGCTTACGAGCTTTATCAGCAATAACGTCGACGAGATCCTCGATTATAAGGATACCAGCATAATCGATATTATCAGAAGCGAGGTAACCCAGCTGCCTGAGGATTTCACGACGGAAGGCATAAAGGGCGCGCTTGAAAAACTTAACGAGCTGATATCAAAATCCCATCAGGACATGGCGCCCCGCCCGCTGCACAATATGATAAGGGAAATGACGGCGTTCAACGAGGTGAACGAAATAACCGCCAATGTGCCGCTGAGCGGCTACGCCAACACCGAATTCAATAAAACGCAGAATAACATCAAGACCATCATAGACCGCCGGTACGGCCCGAATAAATTCGACGCGGGCATCGCCTATCTTAAATCGGAAGCGGCTAAGAACGAGCTGATAGACTCCATGATAGCCACTAAATACAGGGTGGCGGCCGAAAAAATTAAATATTTCTGGGACATCGGAAGGGTTTTGAATAATTTCGATATGACGCTCGAAGTAATGATCATGGCTATTAATATGAACATATCCGGCAATCTCAACGATCTTCTTAACAACGAAGATATCATGTTCAAACTCGAATTCACCCGCGATCTCACAATGGCGGCTAATAACGGAATGAGCCGCGACGAATTTCTGCGCCAGAAGTACAATATCAGCGAGCAGGAATATGAAGCGCTCGAAAAAAAATCCGGCGGCAATCTCAACGCTAAAATAATAAATAATTACGTGCAGGAGCGGGACCGGGACCGGGACCGGGATCGGGACCGGGATCGGGACCGGGATCGGGACCGGTGAACGGGGGCGGGAACGAAGAACGGGGAACGGGTAGTGGAGAGTTGAGAGTTGAGAGTTGAGAGTTGAGAACTAAAGGATTTTTTAAAGAAATTGAGATGTAAATGTATAATATTAAAGGTTTCTTTTTGTTTATTATTTTTAACACTAGCGGGTGCCGGAAAATTTTTCCGTCACCCTGAACAATTTTAATTTACCCGTACGAATTAATAAAATCTATTAAGTAACATCAATGTTAAAAAGGAGATTTACCATGAACAAGAACCTAGTGATCTCGATCGTGCTTATCATAGCGGTTGCCGGCGGTTTTCTTACTTTTAACGCGGGCTGCGGCAGTACGCCGGCTGACGGTGTGTTAGCCGTAATATCAGAGTCGTCGGGCACTTTTAATATCAATTCGAAACCGGCTAAAAACGGCGATCCGCTCAAGGCGGGCGATATCGTCGAAGTCAAAGGCCAGGGCTCTTTTGCGGTCATCAAATACAAACAGGATAATTACGAACTGATGTTGTTCGCGTCTAAAACAGGCCAGCAGAGCTCGAGCTGCGAGATCAAGCCGCTCAAGAGTGAAAGCAAGACTTTCGTTATCAACCTCATTAGCGGCATACTCACCTTCTTCGTGCCGCCCGCCGATCAGCGCACCAGCTCGCTCGAAATCACCGCTGATGACGCCGTCGTTTCAATACGCCAGACAAAGGGCAAGGTCGAAAACGATGACTCGAAACTTGTTGTCGCTTTAGTCAACGGTAAAGTAAACGTTAATTACAAAGGCCAGGATACCGAGGTTCCCGCCGGACAGCAGATGGTTTACGATAAGGCCGGCGCTAAAAAGATCGAAGTTAAACCTTATGATTTTTACGATAAGGTCGAGCAGGAATATTATTACAAGGGTAAAGTAGATAATAATCCTATAATCAACGATAAATAAATTCTAAACAGAATAGTACAGGGAACGCTTCATGAAAATTTTTAAAAGCAATAAATTTCTGCTGCCGGCGCTGTCGTTCGCGGTGTTCGCCGTTCTTTATTTTTCTAATTTAAGCGTTTACCTGATCAATTTTTCGTACGACGCTTTCACTAATTTGCGAAGCACCGAAAAAAAGAACGACCGGGTCATCATAATCGGCGTCGATGACGCTTCGCTTCAAAAGTACGATAAAACAAGGACCGGCGTGCTTTCTAAAACCCTGTACTCGCGCCTGCTCGATCAGATGAGCTTTTATTCGCCGGCGGCGCTCGCTTTCGACGTTATTTTCGAACTCAGGGGCGAAGGCACCGACGAGAGCGACCTGCTAAGCGCGGTCTCACGCTATAAACGCGAAATCATCTTCAGCTCATACTTTAAGACTGAATTCGACTTTTCCAAGCCCGTCGATATTTACGTCGAGCCGCTGCGCGCGCCGGACGCGCCGCCTAACCTCACATACGGCTGCGTCAATATATTCAGGGGCGTCAGCGGCGACCACGACGGCGTTAAAAGAAGATACCGGCCCGTTATTGCCGGCGGAACGCAGCAGGCCGACAGATCGATCGGCGCAACCGTATCAGTTCAAATCAATTCGCTTCCCGCCGCCGTTATGAGCGCGCTTTATTCCATGAAACGCTCGGATGATCAGGAGCGCATCGATTTTTTTGAAAAAGACTCAACTCAACCACACTCGTCCGTCGCACTCGATAATTCGATCGCCTTTATCAACTACTTCGGCACGCATAATAACTTTCACATAATTCCAATAGCCGATCTGCTCGAGGCGGATGAGGCGCAAAAAGCCCTGTACCGGCGCCTGATCAAAGACCGTACCGTCATTGTCGGTTCTGTTTCGCCTGTCCACAGAGATTTTCAGGATGTGCCGGCGCTTTCGTTCAATCTGTTCAAACGCCAGAAACAGGAATACGGCGTCATCATTCTCGCTAACATCATCGACTCGCTTCTGAAAGGCGCGTCCATTCGCCGCCCACCGCCTTTACAGGAATTCGCCGGCGGCTTTCTTATTACGCTCGCCGCTGCTTTGGTTTTTTCGCTTGTCAGCCCGATCGCCGGCCTCGCCGCTTTTATCGCGCTTGCGGTCGCCCTGCTTTTCGTATGCTTCATCGCTTTCGTCAGCTATGGGCTTCTGCTGAACTGCTTTCTGGCGCTGGCTTCCATTTTTACCATGTACGCGGCCGTGTCGCTTTATAAATATTACTCGATCAGCCGCGAGAGCCGCATCCTGATGTCGGTCCTCAATAAATACGTCTCGCCCGAGGTTGCTAAATTTATCACAATGCTCGAGGTCGAACAGTCCAATAGCGGCATTAAAAAGGTCATCACCGTCATGTTCGCCGATATCAGAGGATTTACCGCCATGTCCGAGAACATGGACCCGAAGGAGATCAGCCAGCTGCTAAACGAGTATTTCAATAAAATGACCGCCATTATCTTCAAAAATAAAGGCACTATTGATAAATTCATTGGCGACGCCATCATGGTGCTATTCGGCGCGCCGATCGATATTGAAGACGCGCCGCTCGCCGCCGTCAGGACCGCGCTCGAAATGACGCGCGAACTTAAACAAATGAGCCTTAAGTGGAGCGATAAGACCGACCAGACGCTCGAGATCGGTATAGGCATCAACACCGGCGAAGCATTCATCGGTAACCTCGGTACCGACCGCCACAAGGAATACAGTGCCCTCGGCGATACCGTCAATACCGCCGCCCGCCTCGAAAGCCACGCTAAAAAAGGCCAGATACTCATATCAGAAAGCGTATTGAAATGCGTGGCGGATAAAATAAAATACGGCGCGCTCGAACCCATAACGCTGCGCGGTAAAAGCAAACAACAGGAAGTCTTCGAGGTCACTGGACTTAAGGAAGATTGAACGGGAAGCGCTGCTTGTAAACTATAAATTAATTACATACTAAAAATTAAAAATTAAAAATTATAATTAAATTATAATTATAAACAATAATACTCTACACTCTCACTAAGTTTGGATAAGGGGGGAAGAAAGGACTGATAGCCCTTTCTTCCCCCTTATGAACCCCCCATCTATCCCTGAAATTAAATCAGCGCAGCTACGCTGCGCTGATTTGTTGTATCGCCTTAAAAGTCTGCCGTGCAGACTTTTAAGGCGGGCGAAGGTTGCTGCCGCGGTCTTGCCTTTTTACCGGCGCCTGCCGGATAGTTTTTCCTTGCCGGCTGTTTTTTACCTGGTAATACAACATTTTACTCCTTCTCTTTTAATTTATTCATCACTTAAAACTCAAAAAACTCAAAATATTAAAATAACATTTTAAAATATTAGTAAATGTTTTGAAATGTTCTTGATTTTTATATAAAACGGTGATATAATTAAAAATAGGGATGGGATAAGAATATTATCTTGATGGCATTGGTTTATTGAGCGGCAAATGGCCATTGTTTATAAAAAAGTTAATAAAGAATAATAAAACATTAACTAACATAGATTAATATATTAAAAGGGTGAGGTGATCAATATGAAAATTTTCAAGGTTATCGTGGCGCTTAAGACGCCGTCGCCTGAAGGGATGAAGGCCGATTTCCGGGACAGGTCAAAAGACATATTCGACGCGGCCGATTTTTTCAACAACAAATTTGCGCGCTGGAACAAGCGCCTGTTCATTACCGAGATCGATAACAACAAGATCGACATGCTTCTTATAAAAGAGGTCAGCGACGACAACACCATAATATCGCCGCTCGAAATAGGCGTTTTCTCGAGATTTTTATACCACAACAGAAAGTGGCAGGAGTATTCGCGCGAAACTTCAAAATTATTCACATCCATCATGTTCAAAGAGATCAGCCGCGGCGAAGCGCTTAAAATAGTGGCCGAGAGCACCGTTAAATCTGGCGACAGGGACGGCGTAGTCGAGCTTCTCGAAGGCGGGCGGACCGCTGGCGAATCCGGAGGCGAAAGCCGCCGCGGGGCGCCGGATGAGATCGTATATGAAAAAGTTGAAGACGGGAACAGCGTCGCCGACGATGGATCGCGCGATACTTTCTCTTCCGGCAGGCACACATCCATATCGGATGAACTCGCCGTCAAGACCTTCCAGTTCCTGCTCGACACCCAGTATATCGGCAAGAGCAGCCCTGATAAGCGGAAAGCGGCCGATAAAATAAAAGCGATCCTGACGGAATGGCTGGAACGGTAGATAATAGAATGAAATTATTACGAGATCTTGAAGTGGTGGGAGCCAAACGCCTGCTTATAAACACGAAAGAGACTTATTGTGATAAAAAGATCAGTAAATATAAATATAATCGATAAGAAATTAATAAGATCAGCGAGAACAATAAATACGACAAAATATAAAAATTTTGAATTGATATAGAAATAAATAAAAATTACGAAGGAGTGATATACATGAGAAACAAAGGAAAGGAACGCGGCGAAAAAAACGGGTCTGACGTGTCGCCGAAAATGGCTCTGAAGGCGGTTTCAATAAAAGGCGCAGTCATCGACAAGTTCGCCGACATAACCGTTAAGCAGTCGTATTTGAACGATATAGCCAAAAACATCGAAGCCGTTTATACCTTCCCGCTTCCGGATAACGCATCCGTATATCGTTTCATCGCGAAAACGGCGGGGCGCGAGATCGCGGGTGCGGTAATGGAGCGCGAAACGGCTAAGAAAGAATACGGAAAGGCGATCCTCGAAGGCGACAGTGCGGCGCTATTTGAAAGCCACAGGCCGAATGTTTTTCAGATGTCGCTCGGCCAGATCGGCGCAGGCGAGCAGGTCGATATCGAGATAGGCTATATTTGCGAAATGAAGGTCAGCGGCGGCGAGATGAGGCTTTCCACTCCGATGGTGGTCGCGCCGCGCTACATACCGGCGGGCGAAAAAGATCTTGAAAAGACAGGCACCGGAATAGTTTCACCTAACGACAGAGTTCCCGATGCCGACAAAATAACGCCGCCCGTCGGCCCCACTTCGTACAAGGCCGAGGCCGAGATAACCTTCGACATCGGCTGCGGCGCGGAGGCCATCAGCTCGCCGTCTCACTCGATAAACGCCGTAGAAGACGATCTTGGCTGGATAAAAGTTTCGTTCGCCGGCGAGAGCGTCAAGATGGACCGCGACTTCGTGCTGGTCGCGCAATTCCCGAAAACGCGCCCTGAAAGGTTCTTATACGGCAAGGCCGGCACCGGCGAGTATTTTTCATATATATCCGTTAAACCGGAGCTGCCCGAGGCCGAAGATGAGGCCGCGCGCGAATATATCTTCCTGATCGACGTTTCCGGCTCGATGTCGGGCGTCAAACTCGACGAGGCGAAGACGGCTCTCAAAATATGCCTCAGGAACCTTTCTGAAAGAGATTTTTTCAATATAATAGCGTTCGAAAGCAGCATGCATCCGTTCATGAAGGCGAGCGTCGAATACACGCAGGCAACGCTCGAAGCCGCCACGCGCTGGGTCGACGCCCTGAGCTCGATGGGCGGCACCGAGATCCTCGAGCCCGTCAAAAGCGCGCTTGCCGAAAAGTGCCGCGGCTCCGAAAAGATAGTGATACTCATAACTGACGGCGAGGTCGGCAATGAAAGCGAGATCATATCGCTGGTCAAATCGCGCGGCGGCAATTCTCGCTTCTTCACGGTGGGCGTCGATACGGCCGTCAACTCCTACTTTATAAACGCGCTCGCCGAAGTGTCTGGCGGCGCGTCCGAGTTCGTGCATCCGGGCGAGCCGGTGGACGAGAAAATAATGAGGCATTTTTCCAGGATCGGCTGCGCGCGCGTCGAAAATATAAGCGTGAGCGCGGACGGCGCGGGCGGCATGGAACTCGCCGGCGATCTTCCGAAGTCGCTGTTTTCAGGCGACGATTTTTCAGTGCTGGCGCGGATCGCTTCGAAACCTTCCGGCGCGGCCGCTGTCAAGGGCACTATGAACGGCGCCGCCTGGCAATACGCTACCCGTAACGCCGAAGAGGCCGAGGACGGCGGCATGCTCGCGCGCCTGTGGGCGATGCAGCGCATAAAGCAGCTCGAAGAGTACGAGCCCGACTGTAATCCCGATCGCAGACCTTCGGTCACGGCGGGCATTATCGAAATTTCCGTGAAATATGGCGTGCTGTCAAAGCATACGGCGTTCTTCGCCAGGATAACCCGCGAGAACAAACTGTCGGGAATGCCAGAAACGGTGGTCGTTCCGGTCGAAATGCCGGCGAAGTGGGAAATGGACCTCGCCCAGGCTCCTAGCGGCGGCTTGATAATGAACAACATCGCCTTGCATTATATGTCGCCCGCTCCGGTAAGCGGCATCACAAAGGCTTTTTCTTCAAATATGAAATTTAACAATATGAAAGATGTCGATGACGATCACGATAAATTTGAATTTGAATTGAACGATTCAGACGCCGACGATGAAAAAATCTGCTGCGAAAAATCAGCTCCTTCGTCGATAAGGCTGAACGAAATCTGCTGCTCGCCGCTTCCGACAGGAAAAGGCATCGGCCGCGGCGCGGTAGACGGAAGCGACGAGTTGAAGCGCCTGTTGATGATTCAGAACGCGGACGGCTCGTTCGGAAGGTCCGCGGCTAAAACGTCCGAATCTCTTAAAGAAACCGCCGAAACGGTCATTAAATTCGTGGATTCCGGCGAGGACCTCAACCTCTATCGCAAGATCTTGAATAAGTCGGTAAAGCTGTTGTTGGCAGGTGCCGGCACAACCGCGGGTGACGCTGCCGATGTCCGCGCGCTGATCAGGTTCGCGGTTGAAAAGTGCATGAAACTTAACATTCTTAACCAGACCAATAAGGAAGCTGCGGAAAAATTCTTAAGGAGCGAAGTGAAGTAATTACTGAGATTGAAAAAGCGGGTTGCGCGCTCGAAGAATTCGGCACGGTCAAAGGCCTCAGGCCCGAGGAGTTCGGCGCTAAAAGCATGCTGCGCAATCCAAATATCGCCAACATTCTGCAGCGCATCAAATATATCGAAAAGATGGGCACCGGCATCAACCGCATGCAAAATTCGATGAAAGAAGCCGGCATGAAGCCGATCAGATTCGAATTCGGCGGCTTCGTGACTGCGGTATTCGAACGCGCCGCAGAGGCTTTTGAAGAAAATGGGGGAATAAATGGGGGAATAAATCCAATTTTAGAATATATAAAAATAAATCCAGGATTGCGGCTGCCGGCTATTTCTCAAGGGTTAGAAATGCCGGACAAAACAGTTGAAAAAAAGATAAAGGCGCTGAAGCAAGAAGGTAAAATCGAATACAGGGGGAGTAAAAAAACCGGCGGATACTACGCAAAATGATGGTTACTTAAATCTCGCCTGCGCGAAAGGCCTATGAAAAGGCTCGAAACGGATAAATATTTATTGCATTTAGTTTGAAAAAATGTATTATACTGATGCGGTCCGGCTTGATTAAGGCGGCCTGCGGTTATAGTTGACTTCAATAATAACATAAAAAATAGGGAGGCATAAATGGTATTGGAGTTTAAAGGCACGATCCTTCCTGATGGCCATATCAGCGTTCCGCCTGAAATGGTAAAAAAAATCAATAAAATAAAAAATTTCAAGGTTTTTATTATTTCTTTGAGCGAAGTTATCGACGACCAGCGCGAAGCCAAAGATGAACTAAAAAAGTTACGAGGCAAGGTAAAATGGGAAGGCGACCTCGATAAAATGCGCGAAGGCAGGTTTTTATGATAATAGTCGATTCATCGGTCTGGATAGACTATTTAAATGGAAAAAAACGCCTGAAACCAAATTGCTGGATGAAATAATGGATTCTAAAATCAAGATCGTTATTAACGGGTTAATTTATACCGAAGTTCTTCAAGGAATAAAAAGCGACAAAGAATTAGAAAAGATTGAAAATACTCTTAGATACTTTTTAATGGTCAAGGATGACAATGTCAAAGTCTATCAAAAGGCGGTCGCTATATACCGTAACGCCAGAAAAAAAGGAAAAACCATCAGACGGACTATCGACTGTATTATAGCGGCCACGGCTGTGATCCATGGCTATAAGATCCTTCATAAAGATTCCGACTATGACCTCATGGAAGAACTCAAGGGCCAGACAATTTAATTCATGATTGATGCATATCATTTAATTTATGGAGATGAAAAATATCAGATAATCTTTTATTATTTCAGCGGTCGACGGTTAAGTTAAGATATAAGGAGTTTTTACATTATGAAATTAAAAATTTACGCATTAACTGTGATCGCGCTCATTTCAATATGCTTTCTGGCGCTCACTTCCGGCTGCACCGGCGTCAGCGGCCCGCCTGGTAAGCGAAGCCGTGGACGATTTGCCTTATTATATTGCCGTTTTGTATGTGCGTTCAAGCTGATGGAATAAAACAATATCAGTATTATCGAAAATACTCCGCGGTTTTAATTTTTTCTTTTTGGGTTAGTTCCGGCTTCGCCGGAAGCGGGGACGCGAAATATTCGGAAAGCAACCAGACCAAAACGCCATCTTAACTTCCGGTTTCAGGCTCGCATGCGGCGCACTCTACGACAGGATCAAGCTGAGAGAGGGCCTGATGTCAGATCCAAAACCACCTATTGATCTTATATCCGTATTTATTAAAACCATCTATCGAACATAAATATGCCTTGAACTTTGCGGGCTAATATGATAATATTTCATCGTTAATAGACCGAAATAGACCGTTTAAAGTTTGCCCGCTTAAAAACGCGGCGGATGCTACATGAATTCAAACGATAATGAACTTATAGCCATAATACAGCCTGAAGGCCGTTTCTGTCTCGAGCGTCGGCCCGCCGGCGACAAGATCGTCCAGGCGAGAGCCGCTTTCGAAGCGCGCCTTTTCGATCTATACTCGAAAGACCACGGCGAGGCCTCGCTGCTGCTTGGATTGAGCGGCCGCCATGGCGGATTTTCCGTTTCGCCGTCGCTTTGCTTCCTATTTAGCGCCGCCGCGCCTCTGGGCGAGCGGCTGATCAAAAATCCCGATCTGGAAACGCTCCGCGAGAAAACGCCCGCGCGCTATGAAAGCGCAGAGCCCGCCGCGATCATAGAAGCGGCGCCGTATCTCGACGGCTCGGAACATCTCGATGAAAGCTGGTTCGAAAGTTTCGCGCGCTCGTTCGAAGGCGCCTTCCAGCGGCTCATGAGCGCGCACCGGGGGCGGGCGGACGGCTTTTTCGCCGCGTACAACCCGCGGATACATCCAGCCGGACGCGTATTCTTTCACATGGTGGAAAACAAAAAAGGCGAAAAACCTTTCGCGTTTATGGCCACCTATTCAAAACACAGCGAAGGCGGCCGGACTAAACACCTGCCGCTCAAAAACGCGATAAGCGAGTTCGGCGGCGACAAAAAAAAACTGCTCGAGCTGATATCGGCCGTCACGCGCGCCGCCGAAAAGAGCCGGCTCATAGGCGGGCTGCTCGAAACGGGCGAGCTTTTTCATCCGATAGCGCTTTCGGCGGAGGAAGCCCACGCTTTTTTAAAGGAAGTTCCGCTTTACGAGGAATCAGGAGTGTTGTGCCGGATCCCCGACTGGTGGAAGGAAGCCAGGCGCCCGCCGGCAATAAGGATCAAAGTCGGCGACGACGCGCCGTCGCGGGTCGGATTTAACGCCCTGCTCGATTTCAGCCCTGAAATATCGCTAGGCGGCCTGAGCGTATCGCCGGACGAACTCAGAAGGCTCGCGCGCGAAAGCGACGGTCTGATCCTTCTGAAAGGAAAATGGGTCGAGGCGGATGCGAACCGCCTCAAGCAGGCGCTGGCCGCGTTCGAGCGCGCCGCGGGCTCAGCCGGCGGCGAAGGCGGCATAACGCTTTTTGAAGCGTTGAGGCTCAATTTGACCGCCGATAAGTTCGCCGCGGCATCGGGCGGCGAAGGTTCTGGCGAAAATACCGTTACCGTCGAAATAAGCAACGGCGAGTGGCTCGCGGCTACCATAAAAAAACTGACGCGGCCGGAAACGGTCGAAAATACCGATTGCGGAAAAGATTTCCAGGGCGCGCTGCGGCCGTACCAGCAAAAAGGCTTGAACTGGCTCAATTTAATGAAAAATCTAGGCCTCGGCGCGTGCCTTGCCGACGATATGGGCCTTGGAAAGACCGTGCAGGTGCTCGCCCTGCTGAATTCCGCCGCGCGCGCGAAGAATCTGCTCGTGGTTCCGGCCTCGCTCATCGGCAACTGGGCGAACGAGATCGCGCGGTTCACGCCGGCGTTGAAATACCGCGTGCTGCATCCGTCCGCGAAAGCGGAAAAGGGCGCCGGCATGGACGATATCGAAAAAGCCGCCGCGGAGAACGATCTTATTATAACGACCTACGCCATGCTGCACCGTTATGAAAAACTGCGCGACATCTACTGGGACGCGCTTATCATCGACGAGGCGCAGAACATAAAAAATCCGGACACCAAACAGACTAAGGCGGCAAAGCGTCTGAAGGCGGCTTTTCGCGTCGCTCTGACCGGCACGCCCGTCGAAAACAGGCTGTCAGACCTGTGGTCGATATTCGATTTCATCAATCGCGGCCTGCTGGGAACGCTGAACGAGTTTACCGGGTTCACCAGGCGGCTGAGCGACCGCGGCGAAGGCTATTCCAGGCTCAAAAAAACCGCCAGCCCTTTCATATTAAGGCGTCTCAAAACTGATAAATCGATAATATCCGACCTGCCGGACAAGATCGAAATGAAAACCTATTCGGCGCTGAGTAAAAAGCAGGCCGCCGTTTACGACTCGCTCGTTAAAGAGATCAAAGAGGCGCTCGAAAACGCCGAAGAAGGCATCGCGCGAAGGGGGCTCATACTCTCGTCGCTGATGAAGTTCAAGCAGATATGCAATCATCCCGACCAGTATCTCGGCCAGAAATGCTACGCTGAAAGCGAAAGCGGCAAGTTCGCCCGCCTTCGCGAAATATGCGAGACCATCCGTGAAAAGCGCGAACGCCTTCTCGTATTCACTCAATTCCGGGAGATCACCGGCCCGCTCGCCGATTTTCTGTCAGAAGTCTTCGGCCGCGGCGGCCTGGTCCTGCACGGCGGAACGCCGGTCGCGCGACGCGCGGATATAGTGGCGCGCTTCCAGGGCGATGATTACATTCCGTTCATGGTGCTTTCGCTCAAGGCGGGCGGCACGGGGCTTAATCTGACGGCGGCGAGCCATGTGGTCCATTTCGACAGATGGTGGAATCCGGCGGTGGAAAATCAGGCGACCGACAGGGCGTTCCGCATAGGCCAGTCGAAAAACGTGGTCGTGCATAAGTTCATAACGAAAGGCACGCTCGAAGAGAAGATCGACCTGATGATAGAAGACAAGATAAAACTGTCGAAAGAGGTTATACCGGATATTTCCGAATCGTTCATAACCGAGATGAGCGACGAGCAGATCATGAAATTATTCGACCTGTCATCGGAACGCGCAGAATTAGACTGAGCCGCGTTTCCAGCCGGGGCCGTAATGAGTTAATTTATATAAATAAAAATAAAACGAATACAATACAAGGAGAATTTTGCCATGCCGTATTACGATCGCTATTACTGGGGCTATAAATCCTACAAGCCGGATAAAGAAACGACAGCGCGGGCGCTCGATAAACTCAAGAAAAAAGGGCGCGAGGCGTCGCCGGTGATCATTGCGGGAAAAGCGATCTCAACGAGCTGGTGGGGGATCGAGTGGTGCCGGAACCTCGAAAGCTATTCCGATTTCCACAACCGGCTCGAGCGCGGCCGCTCGTACGTCAGAAACGGCGCGGTGATCGACCTGAAGATACTTCCGGGCCGCATAGAGGCGCTCGTGCAGGGCAGCGACTACGACCCGTACGAGGTTGAAATCTCAATAAAACCGGTGAAATTCCAAACATGGAAGGCAATGACGGCCGAATGCGCCGGAAAGATACATTCGCTGGGCGATCTGCTCGAGGGCCGCTTTCCGATGGAGCTTTCGACGCTGTTCACCGCGCGCGAAAAAGGCATATTCCCGGCGCCGCGCGAAATAGACTTCGAATGCAGCTGCCCCGATTTCGCCTACATGTGCAAGCATGTGGCGGCCGTGCTTTACGGCGTCGGCGTCAGGCTCGACAAAGACCCGTCGCTGTTTTTCACGCTCAGAAAGGTCGATATCGGCGATATCATATCCGGCGCGATCGCCAGGAAATCAGAGGACATGCTTAAAAAAGCGGGCGCGCGCTCCGGCCGCGTGCTCGAAGAGGCCGATCTGTCCGAAACATTCGGCGTAGATATCGACGGCTTCGACCCCGGTCCGGCTGTCAGCGAGGATAAGGGCCTCATTCACGAAGACGCGAATGCCGCCGCCACAATGAATTTCACGCGGCAAACCGGATCCGCCCCCGCGCTTCCGCCGAAGGCGGAACTAACCACAGAAAAAGAGGCTGAAGAAGACAGAATAATAGAAAAAGATAGAATAATATCCGAAGAATTGCCGGACCTGCCGCAAAAGAGCGCCCCAAAATTAACCTTGAGACGGGCGTGGCGGCCGGCGTCGGCGAAAGCGGGCGGCGGGGAACTTATTGAAAAGCTCCGCGGCGCAAAAGAGCGTCCACTGCTCGACCGGGTCAGATCGCTGCTGGCGGATATAGAGAGCCTTTCAGGCGCGGATGAACTCGCGGCGTTCGCCGGCGGCCTCGCGAAACTTTCAAATATAGCGTCCAAAAAGATAGAACTGCTCAAAGCGCTCGCCGCGATAAAGGCTGTCTGATCGCGCTATTATGTATGCTCAGGCGAGACCGTGAAAAAACATCGGGGTGGGTACGATTCAAAATTGGATTTTGAATTGACACCCATTAAAAATTATGTTATGCTATTTGATATGATTAAGAGGCATATTACTGATCACATTATAAGTTCGGCGAAAAAATATCCGGTGGTGACGATCATAGGGCCGCGGCAGTCCGGAAAATCGACGCTCGCCAGAGCGGCTTTTCCGCGGCACGCGTATGTTTCGCTCGAGGAGCCCGACCGGCGCGAGTTCGCCCTTAAGGACCCGCGCGGTTTTTTCAAGCGCTTCGGCGGCCCGCTCATCATCGACGAGGTCCAGCGTGCGCCTGAATTGCTTTCGTACATACAGGGGCTCGTCGACGAGCCCGGCTCCGATAAAAGCTTTATTCTGACCGGCTCCCACCAGCTTCTGCTGATGGAAAAGATCACCCAGTCGCTCGCGGGCAGAACGGTTATAGCCAAACTACTTCCATTCTCGTTGAGGGAACTTCAGGCAATGCCCTGCGGCGAGCCGGACGGCCTTCCCGGCCCCGCCGCCATCCCATTAAAAGGCCGGAAGGCGGGCCGCGCGGCGGGGCATAGCGTCAATGACGGCGCCGGCAGCGGCGCTTTGAAGGATATCGAATTTTATATGTTCACCGGCGGCTATCCGCGCATTTACGACCGCGGCCTCGATGCGCGAGAATGGCTTCAGCATTATTATGCGACTTACGTCGAACGCGACGTCAGGTCGATCGTGAATGTGACGCAGCTCGATCTTTTCGACAGGTTCGTCCGCCTGCTGGCCGCGCGCGCTGGCTCCATCCTTAATCTTTCTTCGCTCGCCGGCGATTGCGGAATATCGCAGCCGACCGCGCGCGCGTGGCTATCGATCCTCGAGGCGTGTTTTATATGCTTCACGCTGAGGCCGCACTTTAAAAATTTCAACAAGCGCATGATAAAAACGCCGAAAATTTACTTCTACGACACCGGCCTGCTGTGTTATTTACTGAAGGTCCGCCGCGCCGAAGAGCTTTTAGAACATTCGATGCGCGGGGCGATCTTCGAGAACTGGGTGATATCCGAACGGATTAAATCGTCCTTCAACCGCGGCGAAGAGCATCCGTTTTATTACTGGCGCGACATGAAGGGCCACGAGGTCGACCTGGTCGTCGATTCGGGCGAAATGCTCTATCCGGTTGAAATAAAATCTTCGCGAACCTTCAACGCCGATTTCATCAAAAACCTTAAATATCTAAACGAGCTTCAGCGCGCGTCCGGCCGGCGCCCGCCCGGCGGCGAATGTGTTTACGCCGGAAGCGACTCCTTCGAGTTCGACGGGTATCTCATCAGGCCGTGGGCCGAAATTTGATTAAATCGCTTCGCAAATGGCCGCCTCGGCATGTCTTAACGGCGGCTGCCGCTCAAAATGCCGTAAAGCCCGAATGGTGATGACATAAACAAGCATATATGTTATGGAGGATAAAATATGGCGGAAAAGATCGGAAGGAACGACCCATGCCCCTGCGGGAGCGGGCTTAAGTTTAAAAAATGCTGCATAGATAAAAATGATCGGTTTAACACTCAGGCGGCGCATACCGATGATCGGGCGGCCGGCGGCGGCGGCGATTCGCCGGAGCCGAAACGGGAATCCGGGCGCGTTAGAGAATGCGTGCCGAAGGCGTCACCTTTCCTTCGGCCGCTGGCGGAATTTGCTGGCGGCTCAGGCGGAAAATTCAATGACGAATTCTACAATGAGTTTGATGATGAGCTCGATGATGAGTTTGATGAAGATCTCGACAGGGTGTTCGATGATGATGACGGACGGGATGAGGGCGCGGCCGAGAGCCCGATCGCGGGCGTGATGCGCGCTATGCGCGGCAAGCAGCCTGAAGATATTTTCAAATTTCTCGATGAGCTGGGGCTGCCCGTGACGAAAGAAATTATGATCGAAGACGCCGCGCGCGTCGATTCCGTATACGAACTTTGCGACGCCTGGCAGAAGCGCTACCGGCCGATGAAGAACGGGACCGAGGAAACGCTGATGTGGGAAGCCGCGCAAGTGCTCTGGGAAAAGCTCGATCCGGCCGGAACGCCCTGCCTTGAAATTATATTCGATAAAATACAGGCCGGATACAAACGTTTCGAAGAAGACGACGACGACGCCGCCGGCGACGCGACGCTCGAAATATGGACGGAAGCCTGGGAAGGCCTGAAAGCATCGCTGGGCCGCATCAGCCGCACTTTCGAGCAGGTCGACGAACAGATCGCCGTGCCGGACGGCGGACTGGAAGAATGGGCCGGCGACCTCTGCCGGCTGTTTGCCGACCTTATGGAAGAACGAGGCCACGATTACAGAACCCGGCTGGAAAAATTCGCCGCCGAATTCATGGCCGCTTTTCCCGACGCGCCCGAAACCGTGGCGATACACGCAAGGATAGAAATCGCGAAAATGCTCTTTCACAAAGGAAATGCGGCGGAAGCCGCCGCGTATTTCGAGGCGCTCGCGGCCGAATATCCGCGATGCCATGACGTTTATGAACATTGGGCGGCCGCGTATTGCGGGAAAATATTCGATAAATCTAATAAACTTCCGCCTGATTACGAAAAAGCGCTCGCCATAGCCATGCGCGGCGCTTCAGTAGAAGGAATCGACGGCCGCGGCGATGTAATGGAAACGGTCCGGCAGATCAACCGGACGCTGTTTCGCGAAAAGCGGCTGAACGCATTGGAACGCGAAACGGCACGCGCCGCGTACGAATTCGAAAGTAACCTGTTGAAAAGAACGCTCCAGGAGCAGCTGAACGCGCTCGATGAATTGTGCCTCGAAAGAAATTTGCGGAGCTTTGAACGCTTCGTCGATCCGGTCCATATGTATGAGACGATAATCCCGAGGCTGGCCGGCGCCGGGATGATCGACGAGGCGCTGGGGCTGGTCTCGATCCTGTATTTGAGACAACCGGCGCTCTATAAAGAAAATTACAAGCCGTTCGACCGTTTCATGGCGCTCGCAGCCATAGCAGTGGGTGATTTCGAAAGTGCGGAGAGCCTCGTCGAAAAATTCATCGCGGCCGATTCGCCGGATTATGGTTCCATCGAATCTATTATCAGGTTTGCGGTGATATGCGGCATGGAAAAACGTTTTTCCGCCCATTGCGACCGTGCGGCCCGGAATTTTTTCAAATTCGAAAGCAACCGGCGGAGCGGTATGGGCGCCGATCTTAAATTTCTTGCCGCGCCGGTGATCTTCGAAGAAACTTTTGAAAAGTGGAAAAACGGCGAACCCATTAACGAAAAGGCGCTGAGCGATAAATTGTTCATGACTGGATCCGCATACGATCCTGAAGTTCCGGCCGGATTATTCGCGCAGGAAATCGGGGAAGACGGATCATCGCCCGCCTCGCTGGGCGGCAGGCTGCGCGGCGCGCCGATCAGCGAAGAATTATACGAGACGCTTTTCAGGATGTCGTTCCATTACTTCAGGCGCATGCGCGAAGAGCGTTCCAGAGGCTTCGTCCTGTCGAGCATAATCTGGGGATTCGCCATAGAGGCCATATCGGAGCGAATGGAGAGAACTCACGCGGACAGCGGTTTCGATAAAATATGCCAGTTCAGCAGGAACGAACTTAAAAATTTCGCGTTCGAAGGGTGCTCCGGTTTCGGCGACGAAAGTGACCGGCTCGCCGAAACTGCCGCCGGGCTGAAAGGCATGAGATCGGTGTTCGAGTTCCTTCGCGACGCGGGCGCGATCGAGGGCGATACCTGCGCTGACGCATGCTCCGCGGCCGAATGGACGCTGGCGAAGCTGCTCGAAAGATTTAAGGGCCGCTCGTGGCAGCTGGGTTTCCTGGATGAAATCCAGGGCTGATGACAGCCCTTTTATTATTATATTAGAACGGTTATGAAGTTGGAAGGTTCATCAGCCTTTCCGACATCGAAAAAGTTTGCCCTATGGCAGGTCACGATACAATACGAAAATTGCTGACGAAACTTCGCTCTGAAGGTAAAATAGAACCTTTGAATAAAGGCTGCTATGCTATATGGAGAAAAATTCATTAATGGCTGGCGAATATACCATATAGCCGCATAACCAAGCGGGCCGGTCATGAGCCTGCCGTGAAAAGGCTCGAGAAGTTCTGGCCGCACGGCGAGTATCTCGAGTCCGTGGACGATCCGCCTCCCAAATTCATCTAGCGGAGTTGAAATCACAAAATATAGAAATAACGGAGCGTATCATGGTAAATAAAAACTTCATCACCGCTGCCGCGATATTATTTGATCTGAAAATAGCCGTCAGTCAGGGAAAATAAGCCGCATATTTCGGGATCGCACAGCTCGAGGGTCCGCTCGAGTTCTATTTTAAAACGAAAGACCTTTCTTTTATGGAGCTTCGGAGCCAGTCCCGCGGCCCTGTTTTCTTTGAAGTGCCGAGCGAATTCGGCCAGCGCGACGCCCTTTTCGCAAGCCGGGTACAGCGTCGGTTCGTCTTTGACGTTCCAGCGGTTCTCGTCGCTTTTTTATTGCTAAATTATCAAATTTTTCTTCATATTTTGTTAAAATTATAGTATAATTTAGCGGAAATAAATAATAATAAGATGGAAAGTTACATAGGGGGATATATGGGTGTAGCTAAAAGAAACGATGAAAACGATATTTCGATAGTTGAAATATTTAATCAAATTAAATCGAAATCAGATAAATCTAAAATAATTAATTTTGCGCTTGAATTGAAAAAAAAGCAAAAAAATCGAATTAAACCCCGGCCGCTTGATATAGGTTATAAAGGCGACGCTTCACGAAAGGACCTTTAATAAAATAGTTTAAAAAAGTTAGTGTATACACATCCAAGCGATAAAAAACCGGCAAAATTAGGCCTTATGGCTTTTTTCGCCGGTTAAAGTAGGAAAGTCGCGCTAGAACGAAGAAAATATCAGTTGTGATTTTAGAAAAAAAAGATGCCGGCAGAACCCGACAACAATAAAATAGACCTTATTAATAACTTTTCGGAAAATACTTTTTTCCGGCCTGCCACAGATAAATATCTATTTTTTTAAGATCAAATTTATTCAACCCATAAAATTTTCTGAATTTGAGCAGAACATCTCTATATAAAGGATATTGCCTTAAATCATCTTTTTTGAAACTATCAAATTTATCTTTCTTTTTAAAATATAAAATCATTTTTTCGACATAGTAATCATATATTGGGTAAACGGTAGGCAGATGATGACTGCAATATTTGGTCGCAAATGAGTAAAAGTTTATCACTTTACCACGGCCCATCCTGATTCGCGCTATGTCATCGACTAAATTTAAGTCCTCCTGTTTAAGCCTTTTGTCAATGTCAAGATTAATAATGTGCTTGGCTACTTTAAAAGGCGAAAAAATATTCGTGCTATAAAAATTGTTCAAAGCGCAAACTTTAATCAAAACATCTTCAATGATTTTATTTTCAGGATAAGTTTTAGAAAATAACTTGCGCAAACTTTTTTCCTGAAGCACGTAATTCTCTTGAACAGCCCACTTTTTCATGTATTTTTCAATTTCATTAACTGACGGGGTTATAACTGTCATTATTTGTCTCCGAAAACTTAATTCATTTATCAATTATTTAAATACAGCGATATTTCTTCCAGTTTCGCGTTCATATATTCTTCATCTTTTAAGCCCTGCGCTGAAATTTCAACGACCGAAAATCCTTTTAATTTGGCTTTTGCCCTTAAAATCGAATCTTTCTTTTTCTGCTGAAAATTGCCGTGTATTTTTCTTGAAAGCCCGTCGATATAAATTAAAATTTTCTTATCTTCGTAAGCATAGTCGGCTACCGTATTATCGCCGCCGGCGAGTTCGACTTTGTACTGCGATTTATCGGGTTGCGGAAAATTTTTCTTTTTCAATAAAGCGATGAACTCATCTTCGGCATCGCTGTCGCCTGGTTTATGTTCGAAATTAACCACTACGGGCGGAATTTCAACCGTAAAGACGGGAGCCATTTTATGTTCGCTCAGGCTATGAATCGCGTCGAAACGATTCAGTAATTTATGATGCTGCTGATTTCTGAAGTGCAGCAGGCAGCTATAGCACGAATCCTCGCAATCGCAGTCTTTTAATTTTTTAATGCTTTCATTAACGATCTTGACATAATACTTCAGGAATTGAGCTAAAAATCCGCTGCCGCCAGGAAGCGGGTCATAGATTATAACCCGGCTCTTTCCATTCGGTTTAGTTTCAATGACTCCGTCCAGATCGCTTTCCTGCATATCCAGTACGCGATATGCGCCGTATTTTAAAGACTCCATAAAGTTGACCGCAGTCTTGAGTTCATCAAATTCGTCAATAACGATCAGATCAGAAGAAATGTCGGCATGCAGCGCGGACCAGAACTGCTGCCTGTCTTGAACATGGCATTTCTGGGCATGGACATTCATAAAATCGTTAATTTCTTCATTACTTGCCAGCGGATGTCTGACTGCGCCGCACGCCGGGCAGATCGGAAATCCGATAATCGGGCTAGCGCATATACCGGCGTTAACCAGTCTGACATTTGCCTGGTTTAAGTATGTGACCGTCAGATCGTTTACTTTATATTCCCGCCCGCCTTTATGCTTTTCATTCATCATCGCGTACATGGCGAAACCAATGCGATGCCGCGATTCCTTGACGTCATCTATTTTATTGACCTTCGAAAGGATAACATCAATTATGTCATAAGAGCCAAAGCTAACGAAGTCATTGCCGCCTCCCTGAGTTTTAACCTGGCTCGCCTCGGTCAGCGACGAATTGGTTCTATTCAAAACCATGTTTTTACGGATCATTTCAAAGTTAAAGTCAGGGCTTTTTTCACGCAGCTTGAAAAAATTTAATTGAGTCACCTTAAATATATCGTGATTCGCATAAAGCATATTAGCAGGCGTTAATTCGCGAATCGCCATAGCCTTCGGGCGGCTTATTTCCAGAAATGGTTCGGCGCATTGCGCCTTGACGCTAGCCCTGCCCATGGCATAACTCGGAAAGAACCCGTCAGCCGAAAGATATGACAGCGCGTAGTTATCCTGAGATTCGTTATGATAACTATGCAGAGCATATCTGAGAGAGTCCATTCTTTTACGGTCCGACGAATTTAGAATTTCTATTTCGCGCAGCGGTTTTAACAGATTGCGATAAGTGTTGATCTCGAGAAATAAATTTTTGATATGGCCCCTAAGATTATCCGGCATATCGAGAATTGTATTGCGTATAAAGTCCGGATTAATTTCATCGCGATCGTCATCAGGCCAATTCTTCGTTAGATTGAGCGTAACGTAACTTATGATGCCGTTAAGTTGCTTATCTATGATTTGCTTCAAACTTGAAAAGTCGTCCGGCTCGTTCTTATACTCAACATGTCCCTGCATATCGGATACGGCAAAGTAACTTTTAATATACGACGGAAATATGATCTTTAATTTCTGGATGTCGTCATCATCGGAATTAGATCGCAGCCATGTCAGGACCATCGAGTGAATATGTTTAGTCACGAGCGGCTTGTTTCTCATTGAAAAAACAGGCACTCTGATATTACCGGTTATCATTTCGGCCGGATTATTGTAAAAATAACTGTCATGCGGAGCGCATCTCGAGTAAGTAAAGACGGTCGCGATTCGATGTTTTCTTCCGGCTCGCCCGGCGCGCTGAGTGTAGTTGGGAGTGGCTGGCGGAACATTACGCATCAGCACCATTTCAAGTTTGCCTATATCTACGCCAAGTTCGAGAGTCGGAGTAGCGACAAGGCAGTTACACTTGCCGCCGTCGATTTTCTTGAATTCTTTTTCTATATTGCCTCTTTCAGCCTTCGGGACCTGCGCGGAATGTTCTTCCGACTTAATAGGCGTATAGTTTAGTTTGGTGAATTGAATGATGTCGTAATTGTCAGTGTCTATTTCAGCCGGTAATATATCGCCCTTGCAGTTGTACTGCGTGCATTTTTCCGATGGCGGCATGGTGCTCATAACGTTTTTGCAGGACCTGCATTTGAACAGGTTGCCGGCCTTTTTAAAACCCAGAATATCTTTATTTATCTGATAAATTCTCTGCGTCTCGGGCCGGATCAGCGGAATAAAGCCATTGTGCCTTTTTTCGATAAGCCTCGATTCTTTTATTATACCGTTATTTTCGAGCAATTCCCAGAGTTCTTCTAAAAATTCAGTGTTGGTTTTCGCTATGCCTAGAGCTTTTTTAAATATGACCTCGATTCCGGAACGGCCGTTAACCGAAATAAAACTTTTAATGAAATTATGCTGCTTCAAGTTTTCGTCTTTTTGATAAACGAATCCGCCCGGCCTGTAATTTTCGATATTAGGAATAATGCCGTCCCGCACTTCGGAGTCAGTGTAACCCCAGCGGCGTTTGGCAAGCTCGTCGTTCACCGCGCCTTTTTTCCTTAAATAATCGAGCATCAAAACGACGGCATTTATAACGCTGCCGACATCGGCGCCAAGTCTGGAAGCCCACTTTTTAAAAAATTCATCATGCTTGTTATTAAAGTTGATCCCGTCGTAAACAACCGAAACCAGACCGAGTTTTTCAAGGCTCGATCGCTGGCGGACCGACATGAATTCATCGATCAAAAACCATCTGATACGCTTATTATGATCTTCTTTTTTGAATCCGGTATCGCTATAAACGCCGCGTTTTATGGTTTCTTCCGAAAGAAGGCTTATCATCCTGTCCAGCGACATCGCCTTATCGTAATCGCTTTTGAATTCATTGACTATGTTATAGTTGATATATCTCACATTGAAGCGTTTAGACCGTGCGTTCATCCATGCGGCCTGAAAAGCCGCATCCTGGCGGCTATCGGCAAAAATCAAAAGTTTTTGCAGCGCGCTTTCCGGCATTGCCGAAACCATGCTCTGGCCGAGGATCATCACATCGAGCACTTCGGGGCTGTAAATTCCTGTTATCATGTTATATTGACCGGCTTTAGAGAGCGCTGAACAGGACGGGCATTTGGTAATTTTATCGTCGAATAGTTCCATTCGCACTATCGCGCCGGACTTTTTGCACTTCGGATTCAGGCATGACTTCACTTCACTTAAATGAATGCTGCCGCAATATTTGCATACATAAACCTCATCACCGCTAATCGAATCTTCGTCGAGTTCGTTAAGATTGTCGGTTAACAGCCAGCCTTTTTCGTTTTTGGACAGCAGCTCGTCATTTTTCCGATTTCTCAATACGTTAAAAACGCCAATCCCGTTTTCGCTTACGGAATTTATCTCGCTCACGACATTGAAAAAGTGCTGGCCGCAGTTACGGCAAATCTTAAAATTAAAAGAATAAAGGTCCTTATTATAACTGTCATCGAAATATAACTTGATTTTATCCCCTTTTTCAATAACGCAATTCACGCCGCTTATGCCTTTGACGAAATAATGAAGTTTAGGTCGCAGTACGGGCTCATTGTCAAATTTGGCGATCGCGCCTATTGTAAGATAAGCCAGCAGCTCGGCTTCAAGTTCGCTATCGTCGGCGGCGGAGCGGTTGTCTATTTTTCTTATCTCGCCAAAAGCGTCCGCCGGCAGTGACGGTTTCGAAAAAATATCCTCTATTTGCCTGAGATATTTGTTGTTTATGAGCATTTCTCCCAGCTGGTCGATCTTTTTGGAATAATTGCCGCCGGCTTTGCGTCCGGTGAGTTTTTCGGCCAGTACGACAATTTCGTCATCGACCTCGTTGACTTCGTTCGAAAGCTGGTATTTTCTGACCGCGTCAAGAATGTCGCCGAGCAGGCTTTCTATATTTGAAGGTATATCGGGGCAATACATAAGCCGTTCATCGGCTTCGGATTTTTTATATTCTTCTTCTATGACGGTAAAACTATCTTTAGATTCGCCGAAAAGATCGGCGGCAAAATTTTTAATCACCTGAGCGCTATCGGTATTAGCGACGGTGGCCGATGTTCCGATACATGTGATTTTTTCATTCATCAGCGCCTTGATGCGCCGGATAAGGCAGGCCATCTCGCTTCCGAGCTCGCCAGTGTAAGTATGAACTTCGTCCAGAACGATAAATTTAAGTGCCGGAGTTTTGAATAATTCGAGGTCTTTATCACGCAAAAGCAGGTATTCAAGCTGGCTATAATTGGTCAATAAAATTTTAGGGCGTTTCGCGATAATTTCGTCGCGCGAGTAACATTCTTCGTATGGCAGCGGAAGATCGGCCTTATTCTGGTAGAACGCCTCGAGCTCGGCGGCGGTGTAGGCTCTTCTTTCGGTCAACTTCTTCAGGCCGTAATTGCTGTTCTGTGGCGTTTCGCCGGTATAGCGGCCGAAGGTAATTCCGGTGCCCGCGAGCATGGGCCGGAGCCTTTCAAGTTGGTCGTTGACTAAGGCGTTCATCGGATAGATCAAAATAGCGGCGAGACCGTCGCTGGATTTGTCATCGGAAGGCGTTTTATCGATCGCTTTCAGGCAATAATCGATTATCGGCAGCAAAAAACTCTCGGTTTTGCCCGAGCCGGTGCCAGTCGATACGATGACGTTTTTATTATCGAGAACGGCCCGCACTGCTTTTTCCTGATGCGAGTACATGATCGGAAACTTGAATATGGCGCCGAGCGCTTTATGAAGGCCCAATTCTTTGATCAGCGTGTCCAGTTCGGCGCCTTCGACGAAAGGCTTATTAAGATAAATATACGGCCCTTTAGCGATAAGGCTGTCGCTGGTAAAAGCCATCTTTTCATTGAACTGCGCGGCGATTGATTCGTCGGCGATAGGGTAGCTGTTTCTCAGGTATCTTCCGAACTGATCTATTACGTCTTTACCGAATTTAACTGGATTTAAACTCATGCCCGCTCCTATAATCGCTTAATTTTATCCAAATCGATTCGCCATTCGCCTGTCTTTTTCGAGCCTTCGCGAATAAGAACGCCTTTATCTCTAAGCGCTGCGATATTAGCCTCGGTTTTTCGGGTCGAAATACCTATTTGCTCGGCAATTTCAGATGCAGTAGCTCGCGGCTCGCTCTCGATTATTTCGAGTATTTTCTTCTGCGTTTCATTTATACCGACCTTTATACCGTCGCTTATACCGACCCTTGTACCGATGTTTATTCCGACCTTCACATTTTTAAGATTAACTTTCCACAAGCCTGACCGGTTGGCGCCTTCCCTTGTCAATACGCCTTTTTGCTTTAAATCGGCGATATACGCTTCCGTATTCCGCCGCGAAATGCCGATCGTCTCGGCGAGCCTTGCCGCGGTTATTCTCGGCTCGTTTTCAATCAATTCTATGATCTTCTTCTGCGTTTCATTTATACCGACCTTTATACCGTCGCTTATACCGGCCTTTATACCGACCTTGTCCGGCCGCGGCCGCCGTAAAATTATAGTAAAGAAACCGCCAAACTCGAATTCGGGATCTGGCAATCCGGCGTCTTTCATGGCGTTTCTCATCCTGCCGATGCCGGTCCCCATCCTTTCGATATAGTTAGCGTGGTGAAGTATCGAAGCGATAAACGAATTACGGGTAACGCTTCTTTTGCCAAACTCTTTCAAACCGAGGCATCTGGGAATGCTTCCAGGGTTACTGATTTCAAGGCGGTCGTCGAACAGTTCGACCATGACGCGGGCGCCCTTTTCAAAATAATCCCTGTGACATACTGCGTTTACAACTGCTTCACGGAGCGCCACTTCGGGAATTTCGAGCAATTCAACTCGTCTCAGGCCGGTAATTTGATAACTTAAATTAAGGTGTTGTTTAAGAAAGACGACAACATCTTCTATATTGGTTATGATGTCGCCGGCAAATTCCTTACGGTCGATTATCGTTACTTTTTCGATACCTTTATACAGCGCGCATACGACCGTCGAGTGCGGGATATAATCGGCGGGATTATCAGCGAAAAACAATATACCAGCATTGGTGAACTTTTTATCGTCGTCGCCTTTCGAAAGACAGCCTAAATTTTGAAGAATAGCGTCCTTATTGAAAGCGTCGGCGCTTATATGAGACAGGTCGAGGAATTTGACATAAGCCTTAGGGTTGAAATTTTCAGGATAAGAAGCGTCATTTTTGATAAGCTCGTCAAAGCGGATACGGCCTTCCGATTGAATAAACGAGATAATCTCGTTACGGTTGAGTTTTTGCGAATTAGGGCCGACACGGAGATAAAAGCCGCGCGAACAGCCGTATGGCTTCTCCCGGCCTTCAGCGACATCGATAACGATAATATTTTCAAAAGTCTCGATCCGGCAAACAAGTTCAGGCATAATAGTACGCAATAAATCCTGATAGCGCGACTTCGCGGAGTTAGACACATCGGTCCCGACAATTTTACCCTTATCGTCGATGCCGACTAATATCATGCCGCCGGCCGCATTTGCGAATGCGACGGCTTCTTCGACGATGCTCTTATCGAAGTTGACCTTGAATTCAATTTTATGGTCTTCGCCCCCGGCGAGGATTAATTTAAGGTCTTCGTTTGTCATTTTAAACCAGCTTTTGCATTTCAAAAATTTCAAAAAAATTGATAATTAATCAACCATATATAATTTTTTGTTTTTCGGCATCAATATCTTCTCTTTTGGCTTCCCTTTCCCACGAATCGGCAATTCGGCCAAGCATTTTTTTTGTTCTCAACCATTTAACATTAATATTTTTTTCAAAATCATGCCATTTTTTTGCCAGTTCTTTTTCCTGTTCTCCGCCTTCAAACATATTTTTAGTTACAACACCTCTGGAATTAAATTGTTCGATTTCAATTCCACGTTCTAAATCATCATTTTTAAGTTCCTCAATTAACTCACGAATCTCAATGCTAGGCCAAACATTATCGGTTAAGTCAATTGGTGAATAATAAAAAATTTGGCCGATATAATTATAAGCGTGCTTTAACCTTTTTTTTTGATCAGCTAGTTTTAAAGAAGTTTCAACCCATTTTTTTAAATCATCATTATTGATATTTCCATGTTTATCAAGTCCAGGAATAATTTTCCATGTTCTTAAAAGATCCCAGGCAAATTTAGCCCGCTGTTGTTGCGTTTCAGACGGCTCAAAATCATCATTATTTTCATCAGATGGTTTAAATAAGTCACATAACACTTCAACAAAAAATTCAGGGTCTGAGGTCATTAATTCATGTAAAGTTAAATTTTCCTCCATGCCATACGAAGTAAAAAGTGGTAAAAAAGCGTATTCTCTTTTTGCGACTTCGGTTTTATCAATGTCTTCTTGTTTTCTAAGCCATTTGACTAATTGTTTAATATGGTATCCGTAGTCAGACATATTCAAATCAGGTTTTCCTTTATTTAGCTCTTCTAAGGATAAATCAATGATTTCAATTACTTTTTTAGTACCGAAATTTTTAATTTTTTCATGCAAATTGCATATTACATCAACATATCGACCGGCAAGGCATAATTTTTCAAGAGCGTATTTAATCACATTTTCATCATCAGAATATATAATTGAAAATTTTATAGACCAAAATTTATTTTCTGCATTATTACCTAATGATTTAACTATTTCGTATGTTTTTAAAGAATCAGGAAAGCTAATGACTGCATTAACTTTACTATCTACACAGGTAACTGATGTAAAATACGCTGAATTAAGAATTTTAAGCCATTCATCTTTATAAATATTATATAACTTGTCAGACAATGTCCTTGCAAATTGAATTTCATTATTAGTGCCCTCATTAGCTCTTTTGAAAATATTAAATATTAAATATAATTCAGAAACTACTTCAAGTAAATGAGGAACTATCAAATATGGATATGAAACTTTATTTATTAATTCAAAAATTTTATCTGTATTTTGTTCATCAAAAATTTTTTTAATTGCTTCAGATCGGAGCTTTTTAAGTTCATTTTCAGAATCTTCATGATTATAAATTGGAAAAGATATATCGGGGTGATGCGAATCAAAAAGCCATGAAATTTGATCAATAATATTGTCTGGGCTATAAATTAATATTACTTCTTCCAACATGTCAATTGACTCTTTTTTCATTGCCCAAACTGCATTGTTAAAACTTTTATGTTTATTAATTAAAACTCTAAGTTTTTTCCAGATTTCGTATTTTTCTTTATCACATAATGGTTTTTTTATGAGAGATTTAAGTCCATCAACTATTAGTTTTTGATGATTTTCTGATACATTTGAATAAATATCAATCAAATCATTCCACCGAGTAGCCAATGTTCCTGCATTTAATAATATTTTATCAATGTATAATTCGTACGATTTGGTCATTGATAATCTTGTTGTTTTTTCAGTAGCTGACCTGCCAAAATCTTTCCATTCTGGTTTTCGTGTTCCATGAGATATTTGTTGAGGTTGTGGCATTAAACTTTTTAATATTTGCCAGCCAACATCAGGATAATTTTTAATAATTAAATCAATTACTTGACTGCGCATATCTAAATTAGCATTCGTTCCTTGATGCCATGCTAAAAAAATTTCTCTGAGGCTGTTCAGTGGTCTGTTACCTGTTTTTCCGCCAGGGTCGATTGCAGATAAACCTACAAGTATTAATGATACTCGAGGAAAATAATCTGGTTCCCATGCGAGTGTTTCGAGGGACCAAAGTATATTAGAAAGATATGATTGACCGTAAAAACTGTCGCCTTCATCAAAAAGAGGAAGTATGTTATTGCGGCTGCCCTGGAGAAGAAATTCCAGGGCCTCTATAAAAGGGTATGGGGCGGCTTCGGCAAGAATCGGAAGTTGATCTCTTAAACTTACTATAAGTCTATAATCTTCTTTAAGCCCCGGAAGTTCTTTGATCAGCTGATTGACAAAATTTTGACGACTTTGATTATCTGGAATCTTGGAATCTTCTTCAAGTGCCTCTCCCAGCACGACTATACGAAGTAATGTTTCTGCAAGACCATCTCTCAGCCAAGTAGAATATTTAATTTTGATATTTTTAGTTGATGTAAAATGTCTTTCATCCAGTGGCAATTCCAGGGCTGGATCAATTTCGCTAAATACTTTATTAGTTATTATTTTTAGTTTCTCAAGATGACTTCTATTTATATGATTGACTATCAGCGCAAATGCAGTTGAAGGAGCTGCTACTAACCATGTGTTATCGATTTTAATTAAAGGAGGGTTGTCCATCCGCAAAAATTTATTAATATTGTCTCGAAAATTTTCATATTCCATTCCGGACATTTCTTTTACTATGGTTTTATCATCTTCAGAATTTTCATTCCAGGCCCCTAATAAAGTAGCAGTTATAATTAAATTAGCATTAGTTTCTTTTGCCCATTCGGGTAAATTTGTAATATCAATATTCCTTTTATTCCATATTCGCCAAATCGAAGTACTTGCGCCGCAAGCACTTGCTTCGGTTTCTGCTTTATCTTTTGAAATTTTCATTGTTAACAATGCTTCAACAAATTCAGAACGTAAAGATCTTTTAAGATGAAAATCTATTTTAGAAGAAGAAACGGGTGAAGAGTAACTTATAGCATTGATTACAGAATGTCCTTTATTAATAAGAATATTAGCTTTTTCAGTTACGGGTGGTAATAAAATGAAATTATGATTGATGTCAATTTTTTTAAAAATTTCAATATCTTCAATTTTATTGATAATTAACGTTTTTGAAAGAAATTGTTTTGAAAAACCTGAATTTTCTTGAGATTTAATTAAAGAATAAATAAAAGCAACAGTTTCTTCCGGTGAATCAGATTTGATTTTAAGGTTAAAACTATTTTTTATATTATCAAGTATCTCTAGAGCCATTTTTTGTCGGCCAGCCAATAGCAATTCTATCGAGACTGGTGGCACAGTTTCATAACTCCAGATATTCCAAAAGTTTGTAAGAGTGCTTACTGTCGGTGGTAGTCCCACACCTTTTTCTTGAAGCCAGGTTTGAGCCGTTGGAAAATATTGAATCCAACCTTCCAGAATTGCAGCATCATAGATTTTAACATCTTTCCAAGGGCTGCCATTTTTCAATTCATTCTCTAATGATATTAAATCGTTTAATCTTCTTGGAGTAACTGCAATATAGGTTGCATTCTGTCGCGACCAATTAGACGGAATTTCTGCATCTTTTCGTTTATAAAAATCACTTTTTATTTTTTCTCTGGCATCTTCACCTGTACCTATTTCCCATACTGATAATCCATCTGGTATAAAAGAAACGCTTGAATCGCATTCGAGAATACCGTCCCAGCCAGTAGATTGTGTTGTTTCACCGGAAAGAAAGCGAATGTTTTTAATTGATGTATATGAAAGTCCTTCGTATATAAGGTGTCTTATGAGTTCTCCAATATTATATCTTGCTTCTATTGTAGAAGCCCACTGTTCAATATTTAATGCACATACAAGTGGCATGGTTTTTACCTCCATTCACATCAATAATTTAAAACAACTCCCCCTGACCTTCCGGCACTGGTCCATTTTTAGGCATCTTCGGATGAGAACTTGCTTTTTTTGTAGTCGTTTTTTTTATTTTTTTATCGGAAGTAGGTTCGAGTCCTAATTCTTTTGCCTCTTCATCGTGCCGCTCAAAATTAAGTTTAAGCAGGCGGCGCAAGAGTTCAAGCCGTGCTTTTTCGCATATTGTGTAGCGCAGACGATCATTTGCGGGAAGATAGGTTACCTCGATGAAATCGTGCGATAGTTTAATATCAGTCCAGCCATAAGCCTCAAGAACGGTTTCGTCGATTTGTTTATGGAGTGAGCGCAATTTTACGAATTCATCGCGTTTTTCTTCGGGACTATGAAATGCGTTGTATAAATTAGTCAGGCCGATGTTGAAATTAAGCATCATGTTTTTGCGGAGAGTATGGTATTCCTCGCCAAGCGCATCGAGTTTCTTAACTGTCAAGTTTTTTTCGTCAACCTTTTCAGGATCGGCAGGAAGTATATTCGGAAATGGGAATGTTTCGAAGCAGTCAGATGGTGTATAACGCGGTCTTGTTTCTAATGTAGCACCATTTTTAAATGACCATATAACGTGGAAATTTGATTGTAATAGTGAAAAATAAAAATTTCTATAATAAGCAAAAACAATGTTTGTTTGATCAATTATTTGATCATTTGGATAAAAACAAAAAGTCATATATTTACTTGTCAAAGTTTTTAACAAAATTTTTTTAATTGGTTCTTTTGGATGACCATCGTAATTTTGGGAATTATAGAAAAATGCATGACGACCTATTGAGTGATATAACTCAACGCGGATTCTTAAAAAATTCCACCACCTTTCTTTAGCAATTTTGTCATTTTTGGACTCTCTCTCTGGTTTAACCTTTTCTTCAACTATCTTAAACAAATCGCTATATTGTCGTGCTCTTTCAATTGGCCAATCCCAGAAATTTATTACCCAGCGACTCGGACTTAGTGTTGGTGAGCTATTTAAATCCTGTCCATTGAGATATGGATATAAAACATCTTTATTTTTAGGATCTTTCTTTATGAACTCAAGTGCCTCTTCTTCAGATAAAGTAAATCCCATTCCAAGAACATATGAGCCTATGAATGATCTATTTTCATTTGCTTTCAGTACAAAAGGCTTTCTGTCGTCTTCAGCGCTTAAAAATGGCGATATCATTTCCACTGAATTTTCCCACAATATTTTTGGCCCAAACCATTTATCGGTTTTGCAGATATGAACGCGGCTTGTCGTGACCGTGGCGTTGCCTTCCCAGGGCTCGTCCGGAAACGCCGCGAATATTTTGGAGTTTTTGACAACTTGAGAAAGCCCGGTTTCGCGGGTATCGCCCTGAGCGATTGTGTTTGTCGCAAGAAGTCCAAAATTGCCGCTATTTTTAAGTAAATTAACCGCCCTTAAAAAGAAATATGCAACAAGATCGGCCGAGCCGCGCATTTGATTAGCAAGCATTTCAACCAGATATTCGCGATATTCTTCGCCGAAAAATCCAGTCAATTTTTGGCCGCCAAGAAACGGCGGATTTCCTATAATAGCGTCAAAGCCAGCTTTATGTTTATCAACCGAAACGAAGACCTCGGAAAAATTCAAAAGCCAGTGAAATGAATTGTCGAACTCGATCGGATCGCCGTTTAACTTAACTTTACTTTTCGAGTAAATCTTATCGAGCGCGTGGTCTTTGAAAAGCTTTGTAAGATGCGATTTTACATCTTTTAGTTCTTCGTTCGACCGTTTTAACTTTTCGACTTTAATCTTGCGGTCCTTTACCGAAAAGTCAGGCATGGTTTCAATTTCGAGCCGGGCATCGATGGCATGGCCTATTTTTTTAGCGTCGCAACTGCTAAACAGATCATAAATTCCGATCTGCGTCACTTTTTCTAAATCGTCTATATTGGTTATTCCAAGCAGCGAATCGCCGCATAATAATTTATGGTCGATAAAAGTGAAAGGCAGGTCCTTCGCCAGCGTTTCGAGCCAGATCGATAGTTTCGCGATCTCCACGGCAAGCGGGTTTATATCGACGCCGTAAATACATTCCATAGCCACATAGCGTTTCGCGTATTTATACTGCTCGTTGTATTCGGCGGGCAGCAGCCGTTCTTCTGGATTTCCCGTGCTTTTTGCGCCGAGGGGTATCGTTATGGGGTCATTGGTATTTTCCGATATTTTATGCCAGGTTTCGACTAATTTATCGGACATGTATCGTATCGCCTGCACTAAAAACGCGCCGCTGCCCATCGCCGGATCGCATATTTTTAAATTCAATAATTCGTTCGGCGTTCGTAATACTTTGGGTTCGGCAATTTTTCCGATAAGTTCATTGCCCTTTTCATCTTTTTCCAGAACATAAACCAAAGGATCGAGCGTCGTGCGAACGATTTTTTCAGTTAAAGCCTGCGGAGTGTAATGCGCTCCCGTCGCGCGCCGCTTGTCGGACACGGTAAGATAAAGCGAATTTGGAAGTATTATCTTATCGAGCTGAATTACTGGCGAGTATTTATAAATTATTTCCTTGATATCGTCCGGTATGTCGTGGCGTTGCTTAAGGTTTTCGGCATAATTCGAATATTCGTCGAGAAGTTTTTTAACGCGCGCCGCCGTCAGCTTTTTGGCGCTAGTTTCAACTATGAAATCGATCAATGCGTCGCCTGTTAAATTTATCAGTTTATCTAAATTTACAACTGTTTCATTATTTTTCGGTATTAACTTGACGAGAGTTTCATCTTTAGCACGCTTTATCGTAAAATCGAGAAGGCCTTCATAGATATAGCCGATATGCTCGACTCCGAGCGTTTTATACGAAAACGCCTGGCTTATGGTTTCGTCTCCGACTTTTGCCGTTGTGTGCGTTAAAAGTTTCAGGCAATTGTAAATTTCAAAATTAGTAGGATTGAATTTGTTTGAGTATAGCGGCGGAAACTTTTCGGGATCGAACAACTCGCCTGAATACTCAGGACTTTTGAGATCGTTATGTTCGGAGCCGTAATAAATCAGGTTGAATAGCGCCAGAATCCTCTGCCATGCGGAAGTATTGCTTTCGAACATTTTCAAATTTTCGAATTTTTCGTGTTCGAGCTCTTTAACGAGCGTATGGACGCTGTATGAGTTATCGTAAAGCATGTCGCCGTAAGGTAAAAGCCCGTGCTCTTCGGCGTATAAAAGAAATATCAGCTTCATTACCGCCGATATCGACATTTCATATACTTTTTCGGGTTTGAATTCGGCCAGCAGCGAATATTTGCTCTCCTGGTCGCAGCGGTCGAATATCCTTATGAATTTATCGACGCTGTTTCTTACCTGCTCGCCGAGAGTATCGGTTACTTCGATTTGTTTTTGATAAGATTCGCGCGCGAGTTTTAATAAAATTGAAAGGCATTCTTTATCGAGTATGCCGAGAAACGCCGCCAGGACGGCCGGCTCGTCGAGCATGAACCGCGCGTTGAATCCGAGCGTGCAGATACCGCCTTCGTCAGGACGATAGACCAATATGAATTCTTCGCCGTTTGATACCAGGCCGAAATGATTTTTGGTTTCGTTAAGGAGCCTTTGCATTTTAGCGAGCGGTGAGGCTTTCCATTTGCCTTCGATACTTTCGTTGCGTTTTAAGTTCTGGTCCTTCCTTGAAATATAAATCAAAAGCCGTTCATTGCCGCTTTCAGCCACGCGGTGAGGCTTTAAATCCTGTACATATTCCGGAAGATAACAAGCGCAATAGTCGGGAATGTTATTTGTTTTGTAAAGTTCGTAACCGAGTATGCGCTCGAAAATGAAATCATTGAAAATTACCGATGCGCCGTCGTCATCGGATAGTTCGAATTTCTGGTAATAATTTTTTATAAATTTTACTTTTTCGGGCGATACTTTAAAGCCGCCTGGAAACCGCTCCAGAAGAACGGGTTCAGATATTATAAGCCCGCCTAATTCGACAAGCACCAGCCAGTCGGTATGTACGTTTTTATTTTCAATTTTTTTAGCCACGCGCCTCACCCGCCAATTTTGCCGGAATGTAAACCGTTATCGACAGGAAAAAAGATTTTTCATCCTTGATTTGATAATGCCTCGTTATTTCTTCGGGCTCTTTAACGAGCCTCGTTTTGAGCTCCGCGAGCCTGTAGTCGAGCCATTTCATGTTTTCGCGGAACTGTTGGGCCTCTTCTTCGGTAAAAAGCGTTAATTGCCTGTATTCGTCGCCGGTTTTATTAATAAAGTCGTCGAGGCGCTTTTTGATTTCATTGATTCTTTCATTGATTAATTTTTCTACCGTTTCGGCGTCTTTTTCGGCTTTTTTAGCGAGCGTTCTTTCGATTTTTTCGTGCCTGTCGCTAATTTTAGCGCCTATTTCCGCGTTGATATTTTTCTTATTTTTTTCGATTAAAATTCTTATTTTACCGGCAAGTTCCGTGCTTATTTCGGTATATGAAAATTCCTTATTTTCAAGTTCGGCTTCAAGCGATTTGTTGTGCTTGAATCCGCCGGTCTCGCCTGGATTTCCATATACGCTGATTACTTCTTCGTGTAAAAGATGGCCGAGCGCGCCTACTACCAAATATCTCGCGCTTGCTTTAATAGACACTTTATCGAGCCCTTTAACGATTTTATAAGTTAAGCGCGACATCTGGCTGTTGAAGCTGAAAAGCTGCTTTCTGAATTCGCTGATTGAAAATTTGATGAGCGGATGCGCGAGATGCATTATCGCGGTGTCCTCGCGTTCGAGATATTTATTTGGCTCAAAAATCAGTTTTAATAAATTGCCGTTTTTATCCTTCAGATGCTTTTTAACGCTGTGCCATGAAAGCGGTACTTCTTTAATCAGGCCGCACATATTTTTAAGACCTTCGTCGAGAACCGGCTCGATGCCCTTAACTCCGGATATTTTCAAGGCGTTATCAACGACCTTTTTGATGTTGGCAAGATTGATCTTCATGCTTTTTTTCGATTCTTCAAATGACTCGATAAGGCCGCTGTATTCATATTTAGCCGCGATATCGCGTTTGATGTCTCTTTTTATTATATCGCGGCGGTTGTCGTTGAAATCGAGCGTGCGGGATTTGCCGAGCATTACTTTTTCGATATTTTTTTCGATGATATCGCTTATTGCGCCCATATCTTCGCGCATGGTCCTCACTTTATCGATTATGACCTGTAAAAATAATGAATCTTCGTTATTGGCGTAAGTGAAATGATTTATAAATACTTCCGGCGATTTCTGGCCGTGCCTGTCGATGCGGCCGTTTCGTTGTTCCATTTTGTTAGGGTTCCACGGGATTTCATAATGAATCAGGTAGCGGCAGAAATGCTGGAGGTTAAGACCTTCGCTCGCCGCGTCGGTCGCGATCAATATTCTGACCCGGCTTTTTTCAGGATCGGTCTGAAATTCATATTTAACTTCTTCGCGTTTAGTGTTATCCGTGCCGCCCGATAGAGTTAATATCCTGCCGCCATCGTCAATCTTATCCAGAATGGTTTTCAGATATTCCATCGAATCCTTATATTCGGTAAAAATGATAAGCCGCTCGTTATTCCAGCCGCCGCCGGAAAATAATTTATTTTTAATGTATTCAAGAAGTTTTAATGCCTTCTGGTCATGCTTTTGATATGAGTCGGATGAGATCCTCGTTATTTCAGAAAGCAGTGTTTTTTCTTTTTCGTTCAGCCGCTTCATAACGCGCGTTACTTCTTTTACGGCGTTTTCTTCGAATTCGTCTTTTTCGTTATCGTCTGAAAATGTTTCAATGGCCGCCTGCGTTATTTTAAGCAGCAATTTTTCATCGGCGACGTTGCTTTCGTCGATCTCGCCTATTGCGTAATTATGCCAGATTATCGAGCGGTAAAAGGCGAGCGGCGATGACAGCAGACGCTTTTTAAGCATCGTCATCGCGAATGAAATCTGCGTGGTGTTGCTGGTTTCGAGGCGCGCTTTGATGTAACTGTTAAGAAGGTCGAATAATTTAGCGTCCGTATCATTATTTTCAATAGTTATGGCCCCTATCGACCTTACGGCAAAGTTTTTATTCATTATATTTTCTTTAAGGCGGCGGATCATTACAAGATCGAGCTGCTTCTGGTCAACTTCGGGGCCGCGGTTGAAGCGCAGCGGGTCGAGTAATTCGAGAAGCGCCGTGAAACTATATGTAAAACCATTATGCGGCGTGGCCGTTAAAAATAATTTATGCTCGAAGTGCGGCGTTATGGCCTGTAATAAATTTGTTCTGTCGGAGTCTTTTACGTAATTCTGACGCCCGGCCGGAGCGGCGTTATGCGCTTCGTCGAGAATTAATAAATCCCAGCTTTTAAGCGCGTTATTGCCAGGGTCAGACTGCGCGAATAAGTTTTTGACCTGCTCGCGTTTGAAATAATCGATCGAAATTATAAGCCGTGGAAACGAAGTGAACGGATTGGCGTTGAGGCCGTATTCGCGGCGTAAATTAAGCAGATAGTCCCTATCGATAATTTTAAATTCAAGTTGGAATTTTTCTTCCATTTCGGACTGCCACTGAATTGTAAGAGAGGCGGGGGCGACGATCAGTATTTTTTTAATGCGGCCGCGCGCCAGGAGTTCGTTCACAATAAGGCCGGCTTCGATGGTTTTACCGAGCCCGACGTCGTCGGCGATCAGTAAATTTACGCGAGGCAGCATTAGCGCTCTTGAAACCGGCTCCAGCTGATAATCTTCGATCTGGATCGCGCCCATGAACGGCGACATTAATTTCGGACCGCCTAAAACGGATGGCGACGACCATAAAATCGCGAGTTCCAGAGCGTCAACCCTGTCCGGATGATCGAACGGCTCGTTTACGTCTGGAAATGTTTCGTCGCTGTATATGTGCAGTGTCTGGTCGTTTTCGCGCTCCCAGATAACTTCCATGATATGACCGAGCCTGTCGTTATCGACGCACTCGAGAGTCACTTTGGTGCATGCTGGACTCATATCGCTGCTGGCGGCAGCGACATCGTTGACTATGAAAGTCATATTGCGAACCTGAACTAACTGGCCGATTTGCGGAAGAGACATGAAATACCTCTATTTATAAAGCTTTTGACTATAATCAACCGTATGAGTTAAAAAAGCGAATTTTAAACGATTGGCATCGGAGCATGTAAAACCAGTTAAACCTCATGCCAGCATTATTTTTTCAATACAGACAGTTTAAATTATTAATGCTTAAAAGTCAAGTAATTTTGTAGCATTTTGGCCATTTGCAAAAAGTTGAAATGATGAGACCTTTTTCTCAAAAAACGCTATCGGTCAATTTATGAATTAGATTCAATCAGTTTAACCGCCCAGTCAGTTATTTCATCATTTTCATCTATAATAAATTCCTGGCCTCTCATGGCTGATTGAAAATAGTCCTCATTCCAGCCATAGTCGGATTTATTGCCGTGATAGGTTATGTTTACGTCACGAAAAATATCTGGCAATTCCCATTGACTGGTTTTCATATTCTTTTTAGTCAAAACCAGCGATTCATTAAATTTAAAAATACCAGCGCCCGGAATATTCGGGTTAAATGATAATTTATCTTTTGCAATATAAATCGTATTGTTTTTAAGAATTATTCGATTATCTCGAGCATGAGGATGGTATTTTAACCAGTTTGGAATATCGGCATCCTTGTTTAAGGCAATAATTTTTCCAATCTGCATATATCCGAACAGCATGTGGATCGGTTGAGACGCCCTGTCAAATGAGATTTTACCGTTAATTGTTTTTGTTTTCTGAAATAATCCAAAAAACAAAAATAAATCGTTTAATTTAACATTATTTTTTGACAGGTGCGACTGGGCCGCTCCGATCTGACCGAATACCGGTTTCCAGCCGGTCTTCCTTGGATAGGTAGAGTACGTTAAGTCAGGATCGAGATGGCATTCTATGTCTTTCGTCAAAATTTTAGATTTATCATTGAGCTTGATCTTCGAATTAAGCTGCCGCATTATGTCGAAGTAAGATAAACCGTCGCATGCCGTTAGATCGCTGTATTTAATTGAGTCGCGTGCCGGTATCGTCAATGAAAGCAATTTTCCGTTTTTCAGGATCGGACTGGGATAGCCCCCGGCCTTTGAATCAAAACCTTTACGGCTTAATATTATTTTTATTTTATCGGTCTTTTTTTCGCGCCACGAATTATCATTGCGGGGCCATATCGTCGGCTTGCCCGATATCCCTCGCGGTTGCTTTTGGATGTGCGAAATAAAATCGCTTATTTGCTTGGCAGTAAATTTAGACTTGTGTCCGCGGCCGGTGATTAAAAATTTCAGGTCATCCGGAAGTTTATGGCTGCAACCGAAATAATAAAATTCGTCTGATACGAGTACGTATTTTCCTTTTAAATCTCTGGTTTTATTTTCTGTATTTTCCGTGCCGTCTATTATATTGCTGTGAAGAGATTTTAGTTGTTTGAAGCCATTGCCGGCCGGCTTATAAATATTGTCTCCTCTTTTGCATATTGTGAGATTAGCCTTAAAATCTGGAATTTTTGATTTGAAGCGGATATCGGAAAAATATTCTTTGTAAGTTAAAGGCGTTTCAGTTATTTTCATTGCGTATATAAGTGAGTTGCCGGATTGTTTTCCGCTGAGGCCGATAATCCAGTCGCCTTTTTTAGCCGATAATCTTATTATCGGCTTACAACATGCCAGGGTGCAATAACCACCGAAAGGGTTCGGCGCGAATCCGGTATCGTGCGTTAGAATATAACTGAATAAAGTCAATTTATACCTTCCTGTCCGATATTTTTGTTTGCTAAAAATCATAATGGCGTAAACACTTTTTATTTATTATATCAACTTATCGTTTAAGTTTCAACTTTATTTTTAAATATCGATAACACTATTCTTGCTATTTATGAATATGACATCGGTTGAGGTGTTTTTTATATTGAATTTTGCCGGAAAATCGAATATAATAAAATAAAGGTGAATTTTAGCATTAATATTTTTGCGTAAAAAAATCCGCCCTGCGGCGGACCTATGTTTGAACCATCCCCTGGAAATCCGGATTAAGCGCATTTTAACATTTTATTTTTAGTTTGTCTAATGTTTAAGGAAAAAGCTGAAGTGGTTCGTATAATAATCCAGTTGAAGTTAAATTACCCACTGAACACTATGTCGCTCTGAAAGAATAACTGATTTTATATGTTTATCAGCATCGTTATAATAATTTCATCGCTCGCGTTGTTTTCATCCCGCGCCTTTGCCGGGCAGATTTACGATGATATAATCGAGCGTGCGGAGGCAGGCGACCGTGTCGCGCAGTTTAATCTTGGCGTTATGTATTATGACGGCGCCGATGTGCCGCGGGACTATGAAAAAGCGTTTTACTGGTTTGAAAAAGCTGCTGGGCAGGGGCATGACGGTGCGCTGAATTTTATCGGCGTTTTTTATGAGCTCGGTCTTTTTGTGCCGAAGGACCTGGGCGCGGCGGTTGAGTATTTCGAAAAAGCGGCTGAAATGGGTAAAGAGTCTGCCCAGTTCAACCTCGGTATGTATTACCTCGACGACGCCGGGCGCGAACCGGATTACTGCAAGGCCCGCGAGTGGCTTGAAAAAGCCGCGATGAAAGGATACGCCAGGGCGCAGTGCAACCTCGCTTCGCTTTTTTATCGCGGCGAAGGCGTGGAGGCGGACCTCGAAAAAGCCTTTGAGTGGTATGAAAAGGCAGCGCTTCAGGGGCACGAGGCCTCGCAGTACAGGGTCGGCTTAATGTATAAATACGGCGAAGGCGTTGGACCGGACGATCTTATGGCGCTCGAATGGTTCGAACGCGCCGCTGAAAATGACCACGCGCCGGCCATGACATTCGCGGCTTTATATTATTATGAAGGCGAGGCAGTGAAGCGCGATATTAAAAAGGCGTTCGAATATTTCGAAAGGTCGGCAATGCAAAATGACTGCTTATCGCTGCTTTATCTTGGAAAGATATATTACGGCGGTGAATCGGTCGAAGCCGATATAGTACAGGCTGCCGCGCTGACGGTAATATCAGCGACAGACGGCGATGAAGCCGCGGCGGAGATACTGGACGGATATAAAAAAGAGCTGTCGGAGGAACAGGCCGCCGCCGTGGCGATACGCGTTAAAACGCTGGAAGTGAAGATAGCCGAAGAACTGGCGCGGATAGATAAATTGCGCGCCGCTCCGAAGAAATATGACAGTAATGTCAGATGGCTGCCGTTAGAATAAGCGAAACAAACGATGTGTTCGCGGCGGAGCCGGGAAGGCCGATATTCCCCGCGCTTCGAGGCCGCGAAGCGGACTCGAACTAACAAAAAAAAGAAAATATGGGCTTGAATAATCGATCACTGCGTGTTGAAACTTTTTAACATTTTATGTTATCATACACTATGTCATATATAGTAGCCCCGGAGGCCGTAAATGAAACTTAAACCCCGCGATAAAAACAAAAACGATTTTAAAATTTTTGACGACATACGCAAACTTATCGAAGAAACTCGACAAAATTTATCTATAGCCGTTAATGCCGGATTGACCATGATGTACTGGAAAATTGGTCATAGGATCGGTCTTGAAGTGTTAAAAGGCCGCAGAGCGGAATACGGAGCTGAGATTGTCGCATCGCTGTCACGACAATCTTTTTTATCATCGCGAATTGAGAAGACTTGTCGTTATAGAATTGAAACTCGGCGAATTCAAGCCGGAGCACAAAGGCCAGATGGAACTGTACCTGCGCTATCTTGATAAATACGAGCGGCACGCTAATGAAGAGGAGCCTATAGGCTTGATTTTATGCGCGGGCAAAAAGCATGAAACTATAGAATTATTGGACCTTGAAAAGAGCGGGATCAAAGTTTCGTCTTACTGGACTGAGTCTTTGCCAAAAGAACAACTCGAAAAGAAACTTCACGAAGCGGTCCGTCTCGCCCGGCTGCGTCTCGAAAAAAATATTGTCAAATAAAATAAGAATTAATTTTTAGGAGCGATTATTATGAAGCGACGGACTTTGAAATGCGCGGTTTCATTATGCCTGTTTTTATATTCTGTTTGCTGCATGGCATCCGGCGTCGCGCACGCGGCTGGGAAGGACGGCGGCGGCTATAAATTGTATAAAGGCGCGTGGTTCGATATAATGTATCCCGCCGGCTTTACCGTCCGGCCCTCGATAAAGTCGAGTACCAGCGCCGAAGGATACGACAGCGTGTTCTTCGTTTCGCCCGACGGAAAAGTTGAATTTTATATATCTTCGCCGCAGTGGCGGGGCAGTAACGGCGACATCGCGATCGACGAAAAGACTGAGAAGAAGGTAGATGAAGAAGTTCAGAAAAATAAAGGCCGCAAAGTGACCTACTTTACGATAGCCGCTAAAAACGGCAGCTACACGCGCACTTATCAGCATACCACCGAAAACGATGGAACGGCCGAGTGGGTGATCGGGATCAAATACGCGGGCCAGAAGGATTATGACAGGTATAAAAGCGACTATTTAAAGTTCAAGGGATCGCTGAAACAGTATGCCGACGGGTTATGAGGCGCCGCCTGAAAAACCAGGGACGCCGGCGGATGCGTTTATTATAGTTGCAAAAAAGTAAAATTAAATCAAGCCGCTTTTTTACGGCGAGGCTTCTTAGGCTTTTGAGACAATATTTCAGCGCTTTCTTTTTCAAATTCAGCGCCCACTTTATTCAGCATGGCAAAATAAGTATCAAGATCATTATGGCATTCTTTATAAATTTTCTGCCGTGTTTTACGGACTTCGTCAACCACGTCATCTTTAAACATTAGATTTTCCCTCCCCCATAAACAACTCGGGAGTTGTTAAAATCGGCGTATGAATTTTATGCTTATTGTTATAATCCTGAATTTTCTTGAAATTTTGAGCATTGGCGATATGATTGCAGTTCCAGGTGATTAAATAATCCATTTTATAAATGCAAGCGAATGCAATATGAACCGCATCAGTTTCGGCATCTTCAGGTAAATCAAGCAATTTTATATATGTTTTTGATAATTCAATAACTTTGGGCGACGGTTTCAATGATTTAAAGCCGGAAATTACTTCTTTTCTGGCTTTTGTGCTTTATTGGGTCTTTATTAGGCTTAGCCGTATAATAACTCGGTATGGTAGTTTCAATATATATCTTCTCCATAACATAAATTATATCACAAAAATTCAAAAATGTCACTTAAAAACGGCAGCTACACCCGCACTTATCAGGGGACCTCCGAAAGCGATGGAACGGTAGAATGGGTGATCGGCATCAAATACTCGGGTGAAAAAGATTATGACAGGTATAAAAGCGACTATTTAAAGTTCAAGGGATCGCTGAAACAGTATTCCGACGGGTTATGACGCGCCGCCTGAAAAATCAGGGACGCCGGTAGATGCCGTTAGGATGATCGAAACAAACGATGTGTTCGCGGCGGAGCCGGGAAGACTGATATTCCCCGTGCTTCGAGGCCGCGCAGCGGACTCGAACTAATGAAAAAACGAAAATCAGCCGTTCATTCAAAAATCCGCTTAAAAATATACCATGCCGCGCGGGACTTGTGGTATAATAAAGATCGGTGCTGAAAGCGGCGTGGAACATGTCTGCCATCACAGCGATCTTCGCCTGGCCGGCACCGATATCGGCGACGGCGTGCATCAGGCAGTCGAAGCGGAGGAGCTGAAGAATGAATAAAGATTATATTCGGATATTTTTGACGGCGGCGATGCTTTCGATCGGGGCCATAAATTACTCGCCGGATTTCGCGGCAGCCTCGGCCATACACGATACGGCGGCCGCGGGCGATACGGCGGCGATGAATTCGATGTGCGCCGCCGACGAGAAATGCCTTATGGAAAGGGATTCTGTCGGAAACACCCCGCTGCACCATGCCGCGCTGAAAGGGCAGATCAAGGCCGTAAAGTACCTTATTATGAAAAAAGCCGCCGTGAACGCTAAAAATATGCACGGCCTGACGCCGATGCACATGGCCGCGATGTCGGAAAATAAAGCCGCGCGAATGGAAGTGGTTGAGTTCCTGGCGGCGAACGGAGCGAAGATCGACGAGCCGTCGAAATACGAAGCTACCCCGCTGTGCGTCGCGGCGTGCGCGGGCAACCTCGAAATCATGGAATTCCTGATTGGCGCAGGGGCCGGTTTGAATTCAAAGAGCATAGGCCAGAGCACGATACTGCTCGAGGTCGTCGAGGCGCAGCATTGCGCCGATAAATACGGGGCGATGAAACTGCTTCTTGAAAAGGGCGCCGACCCGAACATCGGCGACGTCAACGGATTCACTCCGCTGCAGAGGGCCGTGACGGGTCTCGGAACGAAAGAGATCGATCTGCTTATCGACATGAAAGCCGCCGTAAATCGCGCGAATAATGACGGTTTGAGTCCGCTCGCATGGGCCGTGTATAAGAAGAACGCCGCGCTCGTCGAGCACCTGGTCGAAAGGGGCGCGGTGATAAATGCGGTATTGAAGGGCCGGTTTTCCAGAAGGACCGTCGTCCACGACGCCGCCGCGTCGAAAAATACCGAAATAATGAAGTACCTGATCTCTAAGGGCGCCGACCTTAAGGCGATCGATAACGACTGTCGGACGCCGCTGTTTTACGCCGCGCGCGAAGGCGATCTTGACATGGTGAAGCTGATGGTCGAAAACGGCGCTTCAGCTTCGGTAGTGAACATCCGCGGCGACCTGCCGCTGAGCGAGGCCGTCGCCGCCGGAGACGCCGGGACCGTGGAATATCTGGCCGGCGCGGGTCCGCGGACGGCCGAAAGCTCGCTGCTGAACGCCGCGATCGATTCGAAAAAGATCGAGCTGGTCAGGATGTGCGCGGACATGGTAGCCGACATCGATAAAGCCGCGCCAAACGGCGATCTGCCCATCCTCAAGGCCATAAGGTCCAATAATATAGAGTTCGTCAATTTTTTGCTCGAAAGGGGCGCACGCGTCGAAGGCGTTGAATCGTTCGGAGTGACCCCGCTGCACTGCGCGTCGAAGGCCGGCGACGAAAGCATTTGCGTGCGGATAGCATCGCTGATGAAGGATATCGAACCGAAGGACCCTGAGTGGAAAACGCCGCTGATATGGGCGGTTAACGAGAACAGGGCGGCAAACGTGAAGTTTTTATTGTCGAAAGGCGCCGCCGTCGAAGTTATTGACAGGGACGGAAACACCACGCTGCACCACGCCGCCAACAAATGCCGGAAGGAAACTATCGATATACTTATAGCCGCCGGCGCGCGCGTCGACGATAAGAACGCGAAGGGCGAAACGCCTCTCATACGTGCCGCGCGGGCGAAAAATACGGACCTTGCGAAAGCCATGCTGGCGAAGGGTGCTCGCATCGACGAGGCAGATAAAAAGGGAAATACCGCTCTGCACTACGCCGCCTGGTGCAACCATCGCGAGATGATCGACCTTCTGACCGCCGTCGGCGCGAATTTGAAAGCCGTCAATCTCGAAGGAAAGGTCCCGCAGATAAAGCCGCCCGAAGACTTCGGCCCGGCGCGGGACAATATGTTCGACCGGGCGATAAAAAAAGCCGCTGAGATCGGAATTGAATAAAAAAATGGAATCGTATGGCTTTCAATTAATCAGATGGCCGAATTGTTTCGGGTGGATAAATCGGGGATCAGCAGACACCTGAAGAACATCTTCGCAACCGGCGAGCTTTCGCGGAATTCAGTTGTTGCAAATTTTGCAACAACTGCAAGTGATGGAAAGTCCTATCAAGTCGAGCACTACTCTCAAGATGAGCCGACCGGCGTCGAAAAAGATTTTGTCGAAGCCGAAAAAAAGATTAAACATATAGATCATGATAGGAAGAAAAAAGGAAATTAAAAATATTCAGGAGCGATCAAATTGTCCCCCCTTTGAAAAATCTCTTATTATGTGATAAAATATAATAGAGGTGGTTATAATGACGTTTGAAACGCTCGTCGATGAAAGCAGAAAACTAAAAATTGACGCCCTCGAGGATTTGGTCCTCATCTTGAAGGCCGCTATCAGGGATAAACGCCGTGCTCAAATTCGCCGGGAAGTTACGAAGTTACGCGCCGACGTGAAGGCCGGGAAGAAGTTTAAGACGCTCGCCGATCTGGAAAAAATATAATGCGCGCCTGTTTTATACTCCCGCCTTCGAGCGTAAATATAAAAAACTTTTGAGGTTCCACCTTGGCTTAAAGAAGCGAATAAGCGAACGGCTGCGCCTCCTTGAAAAAGACCCTTATGCGGCGATTCTCCGCTTTCACGGGCTGGAGGGTCCCCTTGATGATCTTTACGCCGTCACTATTGATTACGATCTCCGGGTTATCATCGACGCGCATTTTGATAGCGACGCTTTTTATCTTGTCGATATCGGTTCTCACGAAGAAGTTTATTAAAGACTACCTGTATTCATCCTTCGGGATGGGTGGCACCTTATTCGGGCCTTTGGCGGGTAGTTTTTATAAAGCGGCTGAAAGATAGAAAGTCGCTCCGGCTATCTGGACAGGTATCTGCAAAAATATATGCCCCATGCGGAAGTTGAGCGCCCCGCCGGCCGCTTTAACAGGCCTGATCGTGTCATAATTGTCGCGGTTAGGCTTTTTATTTGGTTCCTTTTGTGATATAAATGGAACGGTAGAATGGGTGATCGGGATCAAATATTCGGCCATAAAGGATTATGACGGTATAAAAGCGGTATTTTGATTCGTGCAGGTGACAATCGTTCATGACATTGGAAATCATAAAACCATAAATGTTAATAGGTTTTACGCCCCCCGAAAGGATCAAATGCAATTACTGAAAAGCGACTCTTCACATAAAAGGGCCTCAAAATTCGGCGATTTTGAACTGATACCCGACGGCGGCTGGGAGATATCCGGCGCGTTCGTCGATCATGGATCGCAGCTTTTGGTCGTCGGCGTCAGATGCACCGATAAAAGCAAATGGAGCCATGACGGCTCCGCAACGTTTATACCGGCCAGACAATATGTGATCGATGTGAAGATACCGAAATTATTGAGCGGCGAAGACCTTGATAATTATTTTTCATACGGGCCGATCGAAACTTACAGCTCTGACGGCAGATATAAACTCATAACCACGCGCAGGCGCGGCGGCGATAATAATGTGGAAAAGATAGTTGAGGAACTCATCGATATCGGCTCCGGCGAGATCGTTTCCTCTTCAGAAGGCCTGGCTTTTACTGAAGCGCGCCGGGAAAATTTATTGGAATGCATCGCCCGTGAAAAAAGCGAAGAGGCCAGGCGGCAAAGGGAACTTGACTCAAAATTGACGCTGGATCAGTTTATCGAAAGGGAACTGCCGAAATTGAAAGACGGAATGCCGATCCTGAATTATCACAATAAGAAAAATACTTTCAGGCTTGTATTTTCGGGCGGCCGCTTCGAACTGCAGGTTGGCGGCCGGCTGCCTCATAATTATGAGAATTGGCCGAAAATAAAATATCGTTCATATATGCGTTTTAATTGTATTGACGAATTTTGGGATTTTTTGACGCGCGATGAGAAATGGTTTCAAAATTATTCATCTTTTCACGGCCGGGCGGATGATGAATTAAAAAGCGAGATAATATCGGCCTATATATTAAAATATACGAATTTGGTCCGCACGGCCAAAGAATTCACTTATGATGAATATGAAGGCATCCATGGCTGGGACGGCGGATTAGATGTTTATCATGAACTGAAGCCGTCGGAATACAGGCAGGTATGTTCTAACTGCCGCGCCATCGTCGATTACCAGCCGCGCTATCCAAAATATATCTGCGAAAAATGCCGCAAATTGATCACGGACGCGAACGGGCGTAAGCTGACTTTTCACAACGCTTATTTTATGGGTTACGGCTGCCAGGGCTATTATGCCGACGCCGAACCGGACGAAACATACGACTCGAATATATGCTATATAAACAGAATTGAATATTTTGCCTTGGAAGGACATTTCGGCGGTATCGTGATACAAAAGTACGAGAACAAAGACAGGCCGCTCACTGCGGACGGCGAAATATCAGGCGTCGGCAAGTGAGTGAATTCGAGTATAATTACAGGCCGGGCTGGACGGCGCCTTCGTTTGCGGAGCTGCTTATAGCCGTGACTGCTAATTATGGTAAAATGCAATTGAAGCGAGGCTCGCTAAACTTGAAAAGATTATCAAGAAATGATAGAATTTAAGTAAGAGGTAACCAACCCATGAAAATTATATCAGTAATTCCACTTGAAGGCTATAAAATTCGCGTTCGGTTCGAAGACGGCATCGAGGGTGTTGCCGATCTTTCCTCGCTCGTCGGCCGCGGGGTATTTGCACGCTTCGCCGATGCCGCTTATTTCAATCAGGCATTCATCAATCCTGAAACCGATACTGTAACATGGCCTGGTAATCTTGATATCTGCCCTGATTCGCTTTACGAAGAAATAACGGGTAAAAAGATTTTTGGAGTTTCTGCCGATAAAAGAAGGACGGCATAAAGTGTCAGAAATATCGCGCTTTTTTGGCATTATCATTTCTATGTATCATAACGAGCATAATCCGCACACTTTCACGCAAAATATAACGAATTCGTCGCGCTCATATCGATTGATTCTTTAAGCCTCCTTTCGGGGTTTCTCCCGCCGCGCGTCATGGGGCTCGTCATCGAATGGGCCGCTATTAACCGTGACGCCCTTTCAAAACAATGGGAAAAAGGCCTCAGACACGAAGAATTTGAAAAATTGGAGCCTTTAAAATAGCCTGTTCGAAGAAGGAAGAGAACCGCCTCAATACGGAGAAGTCGGCAATTTTATTGAATTGACGATCAATTCTTCTGAATTGAAGACGCAGGTCAAAGATTTTCTGAAGAGGTCTTATAAGCGTGGAATGGATTTTGACATCGATCACCTCATCATCATTCATTACCTTATCAGACATCGTGAAAATATCTAAACAGGGCCGTAATTCTTATTACTACATCTGATTAAATGTGATTTGTAACAATTAAATGTGATTTATAACAATTATCTTTTTGTGTTTTTAAATAAATGTGATTTATAACAAATAAT
>Ga0209212_1000538_pt1 | contig 72450 bp, 57 predicted proteins | sample RifGroC2_FD_183996 | JGI IMG/M metagenome (GOLD analysis project Ga0209212, IMG submission 183996) | Groundwater microbial communities from Rifle, Colorado, USA - Groundwater C2 (SPAdes) (version 2) | ecosystem: Environmental > Aquatic > Deep subsurface > Groundwater | place: Rifle, Colorado...
TTCGCCGTACTCTCCCGGTACGCCTTCACTTGCGCGCCTTGCTGGCGCGGCGCATCGACGCTCTCGATGCGTCAGGCTATTTGCGAGACGCTACACTAGCCGTTTTCCTCTGCGCTGCAGCCGTTTTCCTCTTCCCCCCGCGAGGCGCCGACGCCGCGACCGGCGCCGCCCGCGTCTCCGACATCCGGGCGTGGACGAACGAGATCTACACCCGCGTGGCGATCGACACGGGGGACGAGGTCTCCTGGCAGGCGAACACCCTCCGCGCCGACCCTTCGCTGGGACTTCCCCCCCGGATCTTCATCGACATCCGCGGGGCCGGCATCCGGGACGAGATCCTCCGCAAGCCGGTCCCGGTCCGCAACGGCCTGCTGCAGCAGGTCCGGGCGGGGCGGTTCGACCGCGACACCGTGCGCGTGGTGATCGACCTCGAGCGGGTGAGCAACTTCCGCGTCTTCGCGCTCACGGACCCGTTCCGGATCATCGTGGACATCGACGGGGAAGGCGAGATCCCCGTTCCCCCGCCGCCCCACCCGGACGACGCCCCCGGTCCCGTCGCCGCGGAGCCGCCATCGACGGATCCGGCTTTGTCCCACGCTTCCCCGTCCGCGCCCGACCCCGCGCTTCCCGCGGAGCGCGGCCCTTCCGCGCCGTCGGCCGGGCTCCGGAGCGCGACCGCTTCGCACTCCTCCCCGGCGCAGAAGCACCGCGTGCGGGTGATGATCGATCCCGGCCACGGGGGGAAGGACCCGGGAGCGATCGGTCCCACGGGGCTGAAGGAAAAAGACGTGGTCCTGGCGATCGGGCGGATGGTGCGGGAGAAGCTGTCGCGCTCCGGGGAGTACGACGTGCGGATGACCCGGGACGAGGACGTCTTCATCCCGCTGGAGGAGCGCACGGCGATGGCGAACGGCGCGCGCGCCGACCTCTTCGTCTCCCTGCACATCAACGCCAGCCGCAACCGGAGGGCCTCGGGGTTTTCCACCTACGTCCTCTCCCGCGGCGCTTCGAACCGGGAAGACCTCGAACTGGCCGCCCGGGAGAACGGCGTGCCGGTCCGCAAGCTCCAGGGGGTCAAGTTCATCATCGACGACATGTTCACCGGGGCGCGCAAGAACGAGTCGCTCCGGCTGGCCAAGACGGTGAACGACGCCGTCGTCCGCCGCGTGTCTTCCCGCTACACGGGCGTCCAGAGCCTCGGGTTGAAGCAGGCCCCGTTCTACGTCCTCGTGGGGGCGCGGATGACGGCCGTCCTGGTCGAGGCCTCCTTCATCTCCAACGCCCGGGAGGAGTCGCGCCTGCGCGACCCCGCCTGCCTCGAGGGGATCGCCGACGGCGTGGTGGAGGCGGTCCGCTACTACGGGCAGAACGGGATCCTCGCCCACTCGGACGACTGAGTGGCCCTGCCTTCGATTTCCAACGACGTCCTGCGGGCGGATCTCACCGACCGGGAGTTCCTCGACCATCTCAAGGGATTCCTCTCCGACACCCAGCTCGCGGTGCGCGAGGAGCAGCGGCAATCCCTGGGCGGCGGGGCCGCCGCGTGCCGGAAGATCTCCGACGCCATGGATACGGTCCTGTCCGTTCTCCACGAACGTTCCCGGGAGCGGTTCCTCGGGACGGCCCCGGACATGTCGTACCGGATGTCGGTGGTCGCGGTGGGCGGCTACGGACGGCGCGAGCTGTGTCCCCGCTCCGACGTGGACATTCTCTTCCTTCACTCCTACAAGGTCGACCGCTACGTCGAGGCGATGACCGAGTCGATGCTCTACCCGCTGTGGGACCTCGGCCTCGAGGTGGGGCACAGCGTCCGCAACATCAAGGAGACGATCCGTCTCGCCGGCGCGGACGACTCCATCCGGACGTCGCTCCTCGATCACCGGTTCATCGCGGGAAACGAACCCCTGTACCGGGAGTCGGCGAGCGAACTGGACAAGTTCCTCTACTTCAGCGGCGGCGACCAGTTCATCGAGAAGAAGATCCGGGAGATGCGCCTCCGGCACGCCAAGGTCGGCTCCACGGTCTACCTGCTGGAGCCCAACGTCAAGGAAGGGCGCGGGGGGCTGCGCGACCTGCAGACGGCGGTCTGGTGCGCGAGGATCAAGTACAAGTGCGGCGACCTTTCGGAGCTGCGGCGGAAGGGCGTGGTGGGGACGCGGACGGTCGAGGCGATCCGGCACGTCCTCGACTACCTCCTCCGCGTGCGCAACGAGCTGCACTACCTGCAGGGGAAGAAGGCCGACATCCTCTCCTTCGAGGTCCAGGACCAGCTCGCCGGACGGTTCGGATACCGGAAGATGGGCCCGAACCTCGGCGTCGAGCGGTTCATGCGGACGTACTACCTGCACGCGGCCTCCGCGGCGCGTCTTTCCGACGAGGTCATCGAGGAGGTGGGGCGGTTCCTCCCGGAGGAGGGAAGCCGCAAGCCGTTCTTCTTCCTGAAGCGGAAGCTGATCGGGGAGGGGGGGATCCTCTACAAGGGGAAGCTGCAGGTCAAGGACCGCGCCTCCTTCGAAAAGGAGCCGATCCGGATCCTCGAGTTCTTCCGGTCGATGCAAAAGACGAGGTCGTCCCTCTCGCCGCAGGCCCGGCGGAACATCCAGATGGCGCTGCCGGCCGTGGGGTCCGAGTTCTGCGAGGACCGTGAGGCGGCGAAGCTCTTCCTCGAGATCCTCTCCGACCCGGTCCATCTGCGGGAGACGCTCCTCGCCATGAACGAGAGCCGGTTCCTCTCCCGGTACATCCCCGAATTCGCGCCGCTCTACTGCAAGGTGCTGCGGGACATCTACCACGTCTACACGGTGGACATCCACTCCATCCGCTGCGCGAGCGTGCTCGCGGGGCTCGAGACGTCCGCCGCCCGCACGGAGGAGGAGGAGGGGTTCCACCGGATCCACGCGACCGTGCAGAACCGCGGGCTGCTGCACCTCGCGATCCTGTTCCACGACATCGGGAAGGGGACCGGGCACGGCCACAGCCGGATCGGTGCGGAGATCGTGGCGCGCATCGGCGCCCGGTGGGGGCTCCCGGAGCGGGACGTCTCGGATCTCGTCTTCCTCGTGGAGCAGCACCTGCTGATGGCCCACGTTTCCCAGCGGCGCGACCTGCACGACATCGAGCTGATCCTCTACTTCGCCGACACCGTTGGAACCGTCTCCCGGCTGGATCAGCTCTACCTGCTCACCTACGCCGACATGAAGGAGGTGGGGCCGGAGATCTGGACCACGTGGAAAGCGATGCTCCTCGCGGAGCTGTACGAGAAGGGGCGCAACGTCCTGGAGCAAGGCGCGCTCAAGCGCCCGTTCGAGGAGAGGGCGCACCGCCGGCGCGAGCAGGTGCGGGAGATGCTGCAGGGGGAACCCCGGGAGACCGCGGAGCGGTTCCTCGCCCGCATGGACGACCGGTATCTCCTCGCCGCCCCCGACGGCCGGTTCATCGAGCATTGCCGGACCCTGGCCGTGTTCGACGGGAAGACGCCGATCGTCGTGCCGATCGACTCGCCGGAATCGGGGACCACGGAGTTCCTCGTCCTGTGCCCCGACGAGCGCGGCCTCTTCGCGAAGATCGCGGGGACGCTCTCCGCCAACGGCCTGAACATCCTCAACGCCTCCATCGCCACCACCGTGGACGCCGTGGCCCTGGATACGTTCTACGTGAACTACCGCGGCAAGTCCCTGCAGGGGGACCCGAAGAAGGAGCGCGTGATCGCGGATCTTTCGCGCGTTCTCCGGGGAGAGACCACCGTGGAGGCGCTCATGGCGGAGCCGCGGGCGGGGAAGTACGTCCGGGACCGCATCCCCCGGTACCGGCCCACCCGCGTCGTCTTCGACAACTCGGTCTCCTCGCGTTTCACCGTCGTGGACATCTTCACCTACGACCGGATCGGCCTGCTCTACGACATCACCAGCACCTTGACGGCGCTGGGGATCGACATCGCGCTCTCCAAGATCTCCACGAAAGCGGACCAGGTCGCCGACGTCTTCTACATTGTCGATCGGGACGGGGGGAAGATCACGTCCCTCGAACGCCAGGAGGAGATCCGCCGGGCGCTCCTCGCCTCCATCGGGGCATAAAGGATGACCCCGTGAAGGTCGGGATTCTCTCCGATTCCCACGATCACCGGCCCGCCGCGGAAGGCGCGCTCCTCCTCTTTCGCGCGGAAGGGGTGGGGAGGATCATCCACCTCGGCGACGTCTGCTCGCCGGCCGTCCTCCAGGGGTACGATGATCCGGCGATCCCTTTGCTCGGGGTGTTCGGCAACAACGACGACCGCGACGGGCTGCAGGAGGCGACCGGCGGCGCCTTCCGGCAAGGGCCGTGCATCGAGACGGTGGAGGGGCGGACGATCCTGCTCGCGCACTCCTACGACCAACTGCAGGGGGAGCTGAACGGGCAGGGGCGGTTCGACCTCGTCCTCTTCGGCCACACCCACCGGCCGCTCACGATGCACGTGGGCAAGGCGCTGGTGTTGAACCCGGGGGAATCGTGCGGCCTCCTGAAGGGAAAGTACACGTGCGCGATCGTCGACCTGGCCACGATGGAGCCGCGGATCGTGGAGATCCCCCTCCCCCCGGAGGGCGAATGATGGACAACGACGCCCTCCTCGAGTCCTTCCTCCTCCACCTGAAAACGGAGCGGCGCCTTTCGGAGAACACGCTGTCGTCGTACGGCGCGGACATCCGCCGCTTCTCCTCCTTCCTCGCGGACCGGGGGCTCGACGCGAAGGCGTTTACGCGCCCCGACTTCCTCGAACACCTCACGGCGTTGCGGAACGAGGGGCTCTCGGCCCGTTCCACCGCCCGGCACGTCTCCACGATGCGCTCCTTCTTCCGGTTCCTCGTGCGCGAGGGGATCCTCGCCGCAAGCCCCGTCTCCGACGTCAAGGCGCCCCGGATCGGCCGCCCCCTGCCGAAATACCTCACCCTCACCCAGGTTTCGCTGCTGCTGGCCGCACCGGACGACCGATCGCCCGAGGGGGTCAGGGACCGGGCGATGCTCACGCTCATGTACGCCTCCGGGCTTCGCGCATCCGAGGTGGTGACCCTCCGGCTCGAGAACGTCGACGGGAACGCCGGGTTCCTGTACGTGCTGGGAAAAGGCGGCAAGGAGCGGGTGGTGCCGGTGGCGGACGCCGCCCTTGCGGCCCTTTCGGAGTACATTACCGGCGCGCGGCAGGGTTTCCTCGGCAAGCGGACGACCAGCGCCCTGTTCCTCTCCCGCCGCGGAACGGCGATCACCCGGCAGACCCTGTGGAACCGGATCCGCCGCTGGGCGCTGGCCGCCGGGATCGGGGAGCGGATCTCCCCCCACACGCTGCGCCACTCGTTCGCGAGCCACCTGCTGTCGGGAGGCGCCGACCTGCGCGCCGTCCAGGCGATGCTGGGCCATTCCGACATCGCGACCACGCAGATCTACACCCACGTCACCCCGGAACGGCTTCGGGACGTCCACCGCAAGCACCACCCCCGCGGCTAGTGCACCGTTTCGCAAATATCTTGGCATTCGAACGCCGCTGCATCCGCTCCGGCTTCGTTGCACTCCCTCGCCGTACTTACAAGTACGCCTCGGTCGTGCGCCTTGCCGGGCGCGGCGCATCGACGTTCTCGGTGCTTCAAGATATTTGCGAGACGGTACACTAGCGCCGCCATGGAGATCATAACGACCCATCTGAACGCCGACTTCGACACGATCGCGTCGATGCTGGCGGCGTGCAAGCTGTATCCCGGGGCCGTCTGCGTCCTGCCGGGGTCGCAGGAGGAGACGGTCAAGGGGTTCCTCGTCCAGTCCGCCTTCTACAACCTGCCGATGCGCAAGCCGCGGGAGATCGACCTCGACAAGGTGACCCGACTCATCCTGGTGGACATCCGCAGCCGCTCCCGCATCGGGATCTTCGCGGACCTGGTCGGACGCCCGGGCGTTTCGATCCACGTCTACGACCACCACCCCGACGAGGCCGCGGATGTGAAGGGCGACCTCGAGGTGATCCGGCGGGTCGGTTCCACCACCACGATCCTCGTCCAGATCCTGAAGGAGCGGGGGCTCCCGATCACGCCGGACGAGGCGACGATGATGATGCTCGGGATCTACGAGGACACGGGATCGCTCGCCTTCCCCTCGACCACGGTGGACGACTACCTCTCCGCGGCGCACCTGCTGTCGTGCGGCGCGAAGCTCTCCCAGGTCTCCGACATCCTTGCGCGGGACCTGACCTCCGGGCAGATCTCCCTGCTGTACGACCTGATCCAGGGGTCCCGCTCGTACACGATCCACGGCGTCGAGGTGGTGCTCGCCGAGGCGCGACGGGAGGAGTACGTGGGGGACTTGGCGCTCCTAGTGCACAAGCTGCGCGACATGGAGGCGGTGAACGTCCTTATCGTCATCTGCCAGATGGGGGACCGGGTGGTGCTGGTGGGGCGCAGCCGCAAGCCCGAGGTGGACGCGGCCGCGCTGATGCGGGAGTTCGGCGGGGGAGGGCACTCCTACGCCGCCTCGGCCACCGTGAAGGACGCGACGACGTTCCAGGTGCGGGAGCGGGTCCTCCGCGCGCTGGCCGAAAAGGTCATCCCCCGGCGCTCGGCGGCCGACGTGATGGCGTCCCCCGCGCGCACGGTGGACGCGGGGGAGACGATCCACGACGTCCACCGGACGCTCACCCGGTCCAACATCAACGCCGTGCCGGTGATGCGGGCCGGCGCGGTGGCGGGGATCATCACCCGGCAGGTGGTGGAGAAGGCCGTCTACCACGGGTTGGGCGAGGAACGGGCGAGCGAGTACATGAACGCCGACTTCGAGTCGGTGGCGCCGGACACCGAGATCGAACGGGTCCAGGAGATCATCATCGGGAAGAACCAGCGGCTGGTCCCCGTGCTGCGGGACAAGGAGATCCTGGGGGTCATCACCCGGACGGGGCTCCTGCGCTTCCTCTACGATGTGCGGGACATGGAGCATCCCGGGGCGGCGGAGGATGTCCCCGCGGAAGGGACGATGGCGCCTCGCAAGAATGTGGCGAACCTGATGCGGGAGCGGCTCCCCGATCGCGTGACGGAGCTGCTGCGGGCGGCGGGGGAGTGCGCGGCGTCGCTGGACATGAAGGCGTTCGTGGTGGGTGGGTTCGTCCGCGACCTCGTGATGCGGGGGGAGAACCTCGACGTGGACATCGTGGTCGAGGGGGACGGCATCCGTTTCGCCGAGGTGTTCGGTCAGGAACAGGGCGCCCGCGTCCGGCCGCATCACAAGTTCGGCACCGCGGTCCTGGTCTTCCCGGACGGCTTCAAGATCGACGTGGCGACCGCGCGGGTGGAGTATTATCTCGAGCCGGCGGCGCTTCCCACGGTGGAGTACAGCTCCCTCAAGCAGGACATGTATCGACGGGATTTCGTCATCAACACGCTGGCGGTGCGGCTCTCCCCCGCGGGGTTCGGGGAGGTGATCGATTTCTTCGGTGCCCAGCGGGACATCAAGGAGAAGGCCATCCGGGTCCTCCACTCCCTGTCGTTCGTCGAGGATCCCACGCGGATCCTCCGGGCGATGCGTTTCGAGCGGCGGTTCGGCTTCACCGTCAGCCGGCACACGCTGAACCTCATCCGCAACGCGGTGCGGCTGGACCTGTTGAACCGGATTCCTAAACCGAGACTTTACACGGAGTTGGAGCTGATCCTTAAAGAAGAAGATCCGGTCGGGATCATCCGGCGGCTGTCCGAGCTGGGCCTTGGGTCTTCCATCCATCCGGCCTTGACGCTGGACAAGGCGCATCTCGCGCTCCTCGGGGAGACGCAGGAGGTGCTCGCCTGGTTCTCCCTCCTTTTCCTCGAGGAGAAGGTGGAGAAGTGGGTGGTGTCGTTCCTCGCGCTGCTGGACCCCCTCTCCCCGGACGAGGCGAAGAAGCTGGCGAAGGACCTCGGCGTACGGTCCCGGGTGCGCGAGTGGGTCCGGGCCTGCAAGGACGAAGGGGAGAGCGTGATCCTGCGGTTGATCTCCATGACTTCCGTGTCCCGGAAGGTGATCTACGACATCCTGTCGGCTTTCCCGAACGAGGTGATCCTGTACTTGATGGCACGCTCGAAACACCCCGATATAAAACGGTATATCTCCCTCTACTTCACCCAGTTGAAAAACGTCCGCCTCCAGTTGAAGGGGCAGGACCTCCTCGACCTCGGATATCGGCCCGGCCCGCGCTACAAGGAGATCTTCGACCTCCTCCTCGAGCACAAGCTCACCGGCGAGCTCCGCAGCAAGAAGGAGGAGATCGCCTTCCTCCTCGCTCATTCCCCCCCCACCCCAGAACCGGGACGTTCCTAGAACTCCCCCAAACCCCAAAACTGGACCCCAGAACCGGGACGTCCCTAGAACTCCCACAGAACCGGGACAGACATATGGCTGCCCATAGGCTTATACCCAATATGTCTGTCCCACTTTTGATGGAGTTCTAGGGACGTCCCGGTTCTGGGGTCCTCTCCTGCGGTTTCGGTGGTAGAATAGCCGTTCCCCGAACGGAGAGGATAATCATTTGCCCGACATCCCGCAGTTCCTGCACAAGCTGTCCGTCTACGCGATCCCCGTGATCATCGCGATCACCTTCCACGAGGCGGCGCACGGCTGGGTCGCGTACAAGAAGGGGGATCCCACGGCGAAGATGCTGGGGCGGGTGACCCTCAACCCGTTTCCCCACATCGACCCGTTCGGCACGATCCTCCTCCCGGCGATCATGCTCCTGATGGGGACGGGGATGGTGTTCGGCTGGGCGAAGCCGGTCCCCGTCAACTTCCGGCTGCTGCGCGACCAGAAGCGCGATCCGATCTACGTCGCCGCCGCGGGGGTCGTGACGAACCTCGCCCTCGCCGCACTCTCCGGCATCCTTTTCCGCGTCTTGATCGCGATCGACCCGGCCCTGCTGCTCGAGGCGATGACGCACGGCAACGCCCCCCTGGCGGACTCCCCGGCACGGGCCGTCCTGGTCCCCTTGAGCCTCATGTGCATGGTCTCTGTCCAGTTCAACGTTCTGCTGGCCGTCTTCAATATGATCCCGGTTCCTCCCCTGGACGGGGGCAGGATCGCCGTGGGGCTGCTGCCGACGCGCGCCTCGATGACGCTGGCGTCCGTGGAACGGTACGGGATACTGATCGTTCTTCTGCTTCTCATGTTCGGCCCGCTTGGTGTAATCTGGCGGTTCGTCGACTCCATCTCGACGTTCATCCTGGGCGGATAACCCATCACCGACGGAGGCAAGGCGTTGCGCAAACGGGTCTTGAGCGGCATGCGGCCGAGCGGAAAGCTGCACCTGGGGCACTACCTCGGAGTGCTGGTTAACTGGAAGAAACTCCAGGAGGAACACGACTGCTTCTTCTTCGTCGCCGACTGGCACGCCTTGACCACGGAGTACGACCGCACCGCCGTCATCCGCGAAAGCATCGACGACATGGTCATCGACTGGCTGGCCTCCGGGATCGACCCTTCGATGGCGACCCTCTTCATCCAGAGCCACGTCCCCGAGCACGCCGAGCTGCACCTGCTCCTCTCCATGATCACGCCGCTGCCGTGGCTGGAGCGGAACCCGACCTACAAGGAGCAGCTCCGGGAGCAGACCTCCCGCGACCTCCAGACGTACGGCTTCCTCGGCTATCCGGTCCTCCAGGCGGCCGACATCCTGATGTACGACGCCGCGCTCGTCCCCGTCGGCATCGACCAGGTGCCGCACCTCGAGCTCACCCGGGAGATCGCCCGGCGCTTCAACTTCCTGTACAAGGAGACGTTCACCATCCCCGAGGCGTACCTGACCGAAACCTCGAAGCTGATGGGGACCGACAACCGGAAGATGAGCAAGAGCTACGGCAACGCGATCCTCCTCTCCGACTCGGCGGAAGAGGTGTGGACCAAGGTGAAGCCGATGGTCACCGACCCGGCGCGCCAGCGTCGCACCGACCGCGGCAATCCGGAGATCTGCAACGTCTTCTCCTATCACAAGATCTTCTCCGAAGAGTCGACGATCGCGAAGGTGGACACGGGTTGCCGCACCGCCGGGATCGGCTGCATCGAGTGCAAGAAGTGGATGTTCGAGGGGATGGAGAAGGTCCTCGCCCCTGTCCGCGAACGACGTCTGCGGATCGTGGAAAGCGGCGTTTCCGTACGGGACATCCTGGCCGACGGAACGCGCCGGGCCCGGGAGGTGGCGGGCGCCAAGATGGCGGAGGTTCGCGAAGCTGTCCGGATCTGACGACAAGCCGGATCTCGCCCCGCACCCAGGCAACGGCTCCGCGGGTTCCACGGGGGGAGTCCCCCTGCGCCTCGACGTCTTCGAGGGGCCGCTCGACATCCTGCTCCACCTGGTGCGCGAGCAGAAGCTCGACATCAACGACATCCCCATCGCGAAGATCACCGAGCAGTACCTCGCCTACCTGGACGTGATGAAGGCGCTGAACCTCGACGTGGCGGGCGAGTTCCTGGTGATGGCCGCCACTCTCCTCCACATCAAGTCGAAGTCGCTGCTGCCGCGACACGAGGAAGACGAAGAGGAAGAGGATCCCGAGGTCATGCGGCAAGAGCTGTCCCGGCGCCTGATCGAATACGAGCGGTTCAAGGAGGCGGCGGCGCGCCTGGGCGACCGGCCGGTGCTGGGGCGGGACGTCTTCGTGCGCGACTTCCTCGGGGAGGAGATCCCCGGGGAGGAGTTCGTCATCACCGAGCTGTCGATGGCCGACCTGATCACGGCGTTCAAGGACGCGCTGTCGCGGATGCCCCCCGGTGTCGCGCAGGAGTTCTTTGCCGACCGGATCACCATCGCCGACGCCATCGCCTTCCTCCTGGACCGCCTCAATGAGGAAGGCTCCATCCAGTTCGAGAGCCTCGTCGCGAATTGTCCGTCGAGGAACGAGATCGTATCCTTCTTTCTGGCCATCCTCGAGCTGGTCCGCCTCAAGACGATCCGCGTGTTCCAGGCGAATCCGTTGGGACTGATCAGCATCGTACCCGCCGTCCGGGAGAGCGAACATGGAAGAGACACGGAACCCGAATCCGCCGACGGCGAATGAGCCGCCGGCGCCCGCCGAGCCGATCGGCGTCGACGAACTCCTTTCACCCGGCCTCGAAGCGGGACGGGAGCCGCCGGGGCCCGAAGCGGACCTTCCGCGCGCCGCCTCGATCCTGGAGAGCCTGCTCCTCGTCTCGACCGAGCCGGTCGCCGTCGACAAGGCGCGGCAACTGCTGGGCGGCCTCTCCCGGTCCCAGGTGCGCGAGGTGCACGCCATCCTCCAGTCGAAGTACCCGGCGGAGACCTCGGGGATCCTCGTGGAAGAGGTGGCCAAGGGATTCCAGTTCCGCACCAATCCGGCGAACCAGGAGCATGTGCGCCGGCTCTTCGACGTGAAGCCGCCGCGCTTCTCCCGCGCCGCCCTGGAGACGCTGGCGATCGTCGCCTACAAGCAGCCGCTGACCCGCCAGGAGATCGAGCAGATCCGCGGCGTCGATTGCGCCGGGGCGCTGAAGACCTTGATGGACCGGCGCCTCGTGAAGGTGGCGGGAAAGAAAGACGTCCCGGGCAAGCCGTTCCTCTTCGGCACCACCCGGGAATTCATGGAGACGTTCAGCCTCGGCTCCCTCTCCGAGCTGCCGTCGATGCGGGAGATCGAGGACTTCCTCGCCGCCTCCACCGGAACGCCGGTCGAACCCGGCCGGCCGGGGATGCAGCTGCCGGCGATCCTCGACGGCGGGATCGAGCAGGGCGGGGGGGAGCTCGCCGAGAGTCTCTCGGAAACCGGTGCGCCGCGGCACGGCGCGGGCGCACCGGAGGAGAACATCCCCCCGGACGTCACCGAAGCCGACCTGGTGGACGCCGCCTCGAAGGAAGCGGGGGAGGGGAGCGACTCTCCCGATGGCGACTAAAGTGTCCCGATTCATAAATACGGCGGCATTCGAGCGCCGCTGCATCCGCTCCTGCTGCGTTGCGCTCCTTGCGGCGTACTTGCTCAGTACGCCTCAGTCGCGCGCCTTGCCGGCGCGGCGCATCGACGCTCTCGGTGCTTCGCCGTATTTATGAACCGGAACACTCAGCATCTGAACCGGTATCTCTCGCTGGCCGCCGGCGTCTCCCGCCGCGTCGCCGACGAGATGGTCCGCAACGGGCGCGTCACCCTGGACGGCCTTCCGGTCCTGGACCCCGGCACGCTGTGGGACCCGGCCATCCAGGAAGTGCGGCTCGACGGCCGCACGCTCGTCCCCATCCGGGATGAGAAGATCTACATCATGCTGTACAAGCCCGACAACGTGGTCACCACGATGAAGGACCGCGAGGGGCGCAAGACCGCGCCGTCCCTGATCGGCGAGCTTTCCTCCCGCGTCTTCCCCGTCGGACGCCTCGACTTCCACACCACGGGGCTTCTCCTGCTCACCAACGACGGCGAATTCGCCTACCGGCTCACGCACCCGCGCTTCGGCGTCGAGAAGACGTACGTCGCCAAGCTGCAAAGCGTCCCCCGCCCGGCGGAGCTGAACATCCTGCGGCGCGGAATCGCTCTGGAAGGGAAGATGACGACGCCCGCGCAGATCAGCTTCCTCGAGAAGAAGGCGGGCAAGGCGTGGGTGATGATGCGCATCGCGGAAGGACGGTACCACCAGGTGCGCAAGATGTTCGACGCCATCGGCCACCGGGTGACCAAGTTGCGGCGCGTCGCGATCGGCCCGCTGGAACTGTCCGGCGTCGAGCCGGGGGAGTGGCGCTACCTCACGCCGAAGGAAGTGCGGGAGATGAACGACTACATGGACCGCCGCGCCGTGGAAACGGCAGGGCAAGGCCCGCCGGCGGACGTTCCGCACCGCCCGAAGCGGTTCGAGACCCCCGCAGACCGTTCGAAGCGGAAGATCATCAAGCAGTCGATCAACGACGCGGCGCGTAAAAAGGAGATCGAGAAGGAGAAGGCTTTGCAGGCGGCCCGCGACGCCGAACGGAAGGGGCCGCGCCAGCCGAAGCCCGCATGGAAGCGGGGAGCGAAACACCCCGGGAAGAAATCACCCCCGCCCCCCCGGGGAACGTTCAGGAAGCGGTAGCCGTCCCCTCTGAGAAGGTTCACCCGTTCCCCGTCACCCGCAGGACGATCTTCCCGATATTGACGCTCGACTCCATCCGCTCGTGGGCGTGCGCCGCTTCCCGCCAGTCGAAGACCGAATCGACGATGGGAACCAGCCGGCCGTCCGCGAAGCGGGGGAGGGCGAAGTCTGCGAACTGCCGGGTGAGCCGGATCTTCCGCGCGGTGTCCATGTGGCGCAGGCCGGCACCGGTGATCTGCAGCCGCTTCGACATCAGCGTCCGCAGGCTGAACCGATCCACTTCGGCCCCGCCCATCGTCCCGATGACGACCATCCGCCCGTCGACGGCCAGGGCCTGCAGGTTCTGCTCGAAGTACGGCGCCCCCACGAAATCGAGGACGATGTTCACGCCTTCGCCCCCGGTCGTTTGCGCGACCCACGGGGCGAAGGCCCCCTCCTTGTAGTTCCATCCCGCCCGGGCCCCCAGCGCAAGGCACCGGTCGATCTTCTCCCGCGAACCCGCCGTGACGAGGGAGACCGCCCCCGCCTCGCGGACCAACTGGACCGCCGCCGTCCCCACGCCGCTTCCCCCCGCGTGGATCAGGACCGTTTCCCCGGGAGCCAGGCGCGCAACGTTGAACAGGTTCTGGTACGCCGTGAGGAACACCTCGGGGATCGCCGCCGCATCCTCGAACGGGAGGTTCTCCGGGATCCGCATCGCCAGCCCCGCCGGGACGCTCACCCTCTCCGCATACCCGCCCCCCGGGAGCAAGGCGCACACCCGGTCCCCGGCCCTCCACTCCTCCTTGCACGCGGTCCCGGCGCCGATCACCTCCCCGGCCATCTCGAGCCCCATGATGTCCGGTACGCCCTTGGGGGGAGGGTGCTTCCCGCGCCGCTGCAGCAGGTCGGCGCGGTTGAGCGCCGTCGCCTTGATCCGCACGAGCAGTTCGTCGTCCCCCATGACCGGGTCGGGATGCTCCCCCAGGTAGAGGACTTCCACGCCGCCCGTGCCGCGCATGAGCACCGCTTTCACCGTCACGCCTCCTTTCATCCCTATATCATCATATTATCCGGGGACAAGCCCGATTCGTCGATCGAACCGATGGACAGGACGTACCAAGGCGCTGGCCCGCCGGGGACGATAATGCCGCCGGCGCCGCCGAAGGGATGCAGATGTTCTTGATACCGAAAAGGAGCGAACTGCCCGAGCTGCGGGATTTCCCGTCCGGCGCCTGCGCCCGCGGTGAACTGGAAGGGAACCTCGACGACCTGGTCCTCGTGAACCGATACCTCGGCAACGGCCGCGCGGTGTTGAAACAGATCGCCGCCATGAACTCCGAAACCGCGGGCGATGGATTTACCGTGCTGGACGTGGCCACCGGGTCGGCGGACATCCCGATCGCCATCGCGAAGTGGGCGCGGCAGGCAAGGATCCGCGTCGGCATCACGGCGGTCGACATCGACCCGGCTATCATCGGCATCGCCAGGGAAAAGTGCGCGTCCTACCCGGAGGTCACCCTCGCCGCGGCGGACGGGTTCGCCTTGCCGTTCGGGAATCAACGTTTCGATTACGTTCTCTGCAGCAAGATGGCGCACCACTTCGCCGATGAACAGGTGGTGCGGATGATCAAGGAATTTGCACGGGTCGCGCGGCGCGGATATGTCATCGTCGACCTGCGGCGGAGCCGGGTCGCCTACTGCCTGGTCCGACTCCTCGCCAGGCTCTTTTCCCGGAACCGCCTGAGCCGGTACGACGGGCCGCTTTCGGTGCTGAAAGCGTACACACCCGGCGAGCTCGCCGCGCTTGCCACCAGGAGCGGAACGTCCATTTTCACGATGACCAGGGAACCGTTCTGGCTGCTCGTCCTGGCGGGGAGGGTGATCTGAAATTCCCGGTTTCTTTTCCCGGAACCTCATCTCCGGGTTCACGACTTGCCGTTGGCGGAGGCCTCCGCCTCCCTAAGTCCCTCCAAAAACCTTCCCCCGTCCTTCCGCGACCGGTTCCGGATGAACTTTCCGTAATGCTTGAAGATCATGTCCAAACTGGTGTGCCCCAGCATGCGCGCCACCCAGAGCGGATCCTCGCCGTGGCCGAGCATCAGCGACGCGAAGGTGTGTCGCGTCTGGTACATCGTGCGCCGACGCAGCCCGGCCGCAGCGATCGCGGGATACCAGACCCGTTTTCGAAGGTTGTTCACTTCGAGCGGCCTGCCGGATTTCCCCGGGAAAACGTACGTAGCCCCTGCCCGGGGCTCCTGTCGATGGTCCCACAGTGCCTCGAAGAGGGGATCGAGCATGTCGATGTCGCGGTAGGAAGACATCGTCTTGGGCGGTCCCTCGATTCCAAGGACGCGGCCTTCCCGAACGGTGATGCACCGCATCCCGAAATCCACGTTGGACCATTTGAGTGCGATCATCTCGTTGGGCCGCATCCCCGTCAGGAACGCGGTCCTGAAATATGCCCCGTAATGGGGATCGACGTGTCCCAGGAACAGCTTCATTTCCGGGAAGGAGAAGGGATCGATGAACGGCTTGATTTCCTTGAGCCGGCGGATGTTCTCGGAGGGGGATTCATCGATCTCTCCGCGCCGGTTGGCGTCGTTAAAAAGGCACTTCAGCGGAACCATGATGTTGTTCTTTCGCTTCGCGGAGATGGCCGGCAGGCTGCCGAGGAACTCCTCCACGTCGACCCTTGTCACCCGGCATAGCGGCTTGTTCCCGAAGTGGGGGAGGACGTATTTCTTCCAGATCGAACGGTAATCGCCATAGGTGGAACGGGCGAGGGTCGCCTTCTTTCTCTCCAGCCAGGCCGATGCGTAAATGGAAAAGGGGGTGGAGTCCCCCTCGCTGACCTCCAGGTGCTCCCGCCTGGCGATCCTGACCAGCAGGTCCTTGATGGAATTCGATTTCCCGCGTAGATGGATGCCCACTGTTGTCACCTTCCGTATATCGAACCGATTTCTTCCGGAAAAAGATCAGAATCCGATCCGCCGACGCGGTGTCTTCGGTGACTCCATCAAGCTCCGCGCCCTTTCTTTGAGGTCACAAATTGTGACCTCAAACCGGCTAACTCTTCTTCCGTCAGTTGGAACATGAAATCTTCGGGGAATCGGTCCATATTCCGCTCGTACCCGTAACAGATTTCAATAATTGTGCCCAATTCTAGAACCATGGTGTGCATGTTTAGGGTTGACGTATATGGACAGACGTATTACTGTTTTTATAACGTAATACGAAATAACAGAAAGGTTAGATTATCGTGGGAACCGTCAGGACGCTGTCGAAAGGGCAAATCGTCATCCCCGCAGGGCTCCGGAAGAAATTCCGCATCGAGCCGGGGACCGAAATGCAGATCATGGAGTACGGTGGCATCATCTATCTCATCCCCCCGGTGGATGATCCTGTGCGCGCGGCCTGCGGCGCTCTTCCCGCGAAACCCTCCCTCGGGGACCGGCTTCTCCTGGATCGGAAGAAGGATTTCCGTTGAGGGAGAAGGCCCCTCTCCTTTTCGACAGCCACGCTCTCCTGAAGTTGTTCCAGAAGGAGACGGGACACGAGAAGGTCGCCCGCATGCTCGTGCAGGCAAAGCGGTTGGGTACGCCGAAATACATAAGTGTGATCAACCTTGGCGAAATCATCTACGCGACGAAGCGCGCCTTCGGGGACCAGAAGAAGATCGAGGTCCTCGCGCACGTGGAACGGCTTGGAATCCGCATCCTTCCGGTGCCGAACGACCTGGTCTTTCGGGCGGCAGAGTACAAGGCCTCTTTCAGCATGTCGTTTGCGGGCTGTTTTGCTCTGGCATCCGCCGTGGAACACAGGGCGGTCCTGGTTACCGGCGATCCCGAGTTCCGGGCGGCCGAGCACCTCGTTACGATCGCGTGGGTGTAGGCTCATTGACCGTGGTTGACACGGTGGCGGGCGAAGGGTATATTTAATAATTCGAGACGCGGGGTGGAGCAGTCCGGTAGCTCGTCGGGCTCATAACCCGAAGGTCCCAGGTTCAAATCCTGGCCCCGCTACCAAAAAATATAAGGGAATCGCAGAGATGCGGTTCCCTTCTTTTTTGTCCCGGATCGGCGAGTGCGTTCTTATCACAGGACCTTATCACACGCTCCGGGTGGCGAGGGGCTGGCCCCCGGGCGGAGCCGCCAGTCGTTAACGGCTTCGGCGAGGGTGGCCGCGCCGTTAAACGGATTGTTTTCTGGCGGTACTATTCGGGCACTGCCAGAAGGAATTTTCCCCGCCAGTTGGGCCCTCGTTCCATTCGCCAGTCCCCCCGCCTGCTTCTACGCCACGATCATTTCCCCGAGGCGGCGTTCGGCGCGTCAGGATGTTCCGGGTGTTCATCGTCGCCGGAGTCTCTGCCGGTAGCATCCTCGCCCCCGATTTTTCCTAAACCTTTGGCCGGGTGTTCGAGTCACCCCGGGGGCGCCAGCAATAAAAACGGATTACGGTTGAAACCGTAACCCTTATTTTTTTCCATCAGAGCACTCATAACAACACTCATAACACCTACCCCCCTGCATCTTCGCTTTCGTCGCGTCCTTGGGGCATCCCCGCTCGAAAATCAACTTTGGACGTGGTGAGGCAGCTCTACATCGAAAGAAAGAGAGTGGATAGACGGGGAGGGCATGGTTCGCCCTCCCCGATGAGGACTTACTTCTTCTTACGGATGCGAATCATAAAAGCCTTCAAGCCGTACTGCCATGCGTACAGTCGTTTTCCATTCTTGAGGGTGATGAACGGACGAAAGATGACGACACCCTCCTTGACGGGGACAGCGGTAGCGACAGCCATAAATGGCCTCCTGTGGCCCAGGCGATTGGGAGGGGGGGTTTACAGGGAGGGGTAAGCCGTGCTTAGATACTACTAAGGCGCGGCTTGTGCCCCCCGGTAGCCCAATCGCCGGGGCGGTAGGTGGTTAACGCCCATTCCCCTTTCGGGGAAACCGCGCTGGGAGAGCTAGGCAGATCCTCGCGAAAGGTCTGCTGCCTAGCTCTTTTTATATTTGTCTTTGCGGGCCACCCAGCCGGCCCTTGTCCGTAACATTTTCGCCTCCTTCTTTCACCCCCCCTGTTTAGGGGTCGGTTTGTGGCTCGGCATCAGGTACCACTTCCTCTGGCGTGATTACTGGTCTTGACCCCTTCTTTGTGGCCTCGGCCTTTTTCCGTTGTGCCTCGGGATACCATTCGAGTAATCCAAATGTACCGTTAGGCAGTCTATGGAAAACGGCGGTATTTTTTGCCAGCGAAACAGCCACCACCCGATTTCGGTCACCTTCCTTCCATGTGAAATCGAATCCTCCCTGCTCGAGCCCCTTCGTAATCTCCTCGGAGGTGCAGGCTCGTTTTCGCATATTCAGGAACTCCTGCGCCACGCTGGCAAAAGGCTTTCCGTAGTACTGATCGGGGCGAAGTGTGCGTGCCCCCGCAGCTTCGGACCCCACATCTTTGTAGGGCGTTTCCTCGCCCATGCTTTCATACAGAACGTTGATAGCCTCCTTCTTCTTCGTTGCTTGACGGAGCAGATCCTCTAACTCTGCCGTCAGTTGCTCCACGGCTGCCCTGTAAACGTCCTGGCCCATACGCTCACCCCCTTCCAAGATAGGTTATGCCAATACGCGGCATTTCCAAATAATTATATACGCAAAGCGCAAAGGCGCAAAGATATATTTTCATATCCTTGCTGTATTTATTAGAACGACACATAACCTGTTGATATATAAAGGTATGGTATGGTTTATTAACGTTTATATACCCTGCGTATCGGCATTGCATCTTGGAAATATGCTTCATGACGGTCCATTCTATTGCATATGGTGAAGCTTGGCAACCCTGAACGGAGGAGAAATCTTGAGGGGGAGTAGCTTCCTGATGGGCAGACATCAGGAAGCACCATGTCATGCCTTGCAGCGCCACCACAGCCAAAACGTTCTCGGCTTCCGTCCGTTTCGCTCCTGCTTCGCCGGTGGACGTGTGGTTAGCCCCGCGATCGAGGTGTTTACCGGCTCCTCAAAATGTACTTCAAGGGCATGCCCTCCGATTGAGGTTCAGTCATCGTATCATTTGCCGTGCTGTTTCCCACAGGATGAACCAGAAAGGGAGGCGGCCTTTCGACCCGCCCCCCCCTCCGAGGTATAGATTGATGAGAAGGCGGTTTCACTCCGAACTGGCCTATCCGTTCAGACTTTGAGGAACCTCCGTTGCAAGAGGGAGGGCCCAGTCTACTACAAGGTCAATGGACGGTCCGTACGGTACAAGGAGGTAGACGTAAAGGCGTGGGTGGAAGCATTTAAAATACTACCTCGATGAACAGGGAGCATCGTGTGGCTAGTCTGGAAATTTTACAGAGAACTTCTCCATGTCGAGCGAGAAATCATCGATGGAACCTTTCGTGTAGTGCAGGTTCAGAACCTTCACCGAAAACTCTCTGAAGTGGTTGATCGCCAGGCATGGGATGAGGGAGTAGAAAACGTCTGCGGGAAGACGTACGGTCCCGCGAAGTTTCCCTTTCTCGCCCTTTTCCGTCCACGCATGCCCCACGGCCTCTAAATCTTCGCGCCATTCGTCTCGGGGAACGTGGGTTGGGACCAAATTGAGTTCTATCGTCTTAAACTTTCGGCGATTGGGCTTGCGATTCGTATCGTGGCTGACGACTGTCCCCGTGACTACGAGGTGATCCATTTCCCTGTATGGCTTGTCGGTTTCTAATCCAGGGATCTCCCAACGTTTGATCCCGAAACTGTAATCCCGTCGCCAACTATCTACTGAGCAGTAGAAACTGTCATAGGTCTCTTCTTTGTTCGTCTTTTTTCTCCTGGACATACCTGCTGAGCTTATCACCCAATCGAACGAATTATTGAGTCTAAGGGCGGGCTGGCAGTCAAAGAAGGAAAAATAGGTGCCAAGTACGGCACCCGGTTCGACCGAACTGATTAACAGCGGCCACGAAAATCTTCCATTCCCATTTAGGGGTAAACATTGAGGACTGACGGGTAACTATCCAGAAGGTCTCAGATTTATATACTGTAAAAATGGTCGATTTGTTTTTTATCCACGACTGCAACTGTCGCTACCCGGTCCAATAATTATTTCGACCATTGAGGTCAATTGACCCATCAGCAGATCCCGAATATGATGACACGTTTCGCTCTTTTCCCTGTCGTCCAGCGTCTGGCCCAAAGGAGTCCCGTGGCGGTCATGATTTCGCTGAAAAGCCGGAGGTGATGGTTGGACGCTTTCGCATTCCGGAATCGCCTGATCGAGGAGTATGGAACTTACGTAAAAAGCTTCATTAACATCCAGGACGAACGCATTGCCGCGTATGTCGACGATTGCTTGGGGCGAGGTGTCCTCTGGCCCGAGCCGTTGATCCAGCTCAATCCCTCCTTCGAGCTGGGGCGGACGATCGACGAACTCGTCGAAGCGAAAGTTCTCCACCAGGCCTGCGGAACGATATTTCGTAAAGGGAAAGGGAGCACCAGCGCAGGGTTTCTTGGGACGTCGCTCCGTCTCCACAAGCACCAGGAAGAAGCAATCCTTCATGCGAGGGACGGTAGCAACTACGTCCTGACCACCGGGACCGGCTCCGGGAAAAGTCTCTCCTACATCATTCCCATCGTCGACTCGATCTTGAAGTCTGGGCCGGGCCGAGGCATCAAGGCCATCGTCATCTACCCGATGAACGCGTTGGCCAACTCCCAGTTCAAGGAGCTCGAGAAGTTCCTCTGCGAGGGGTTTCCCGATCGTAAGGGCCCTGTCACCTTCGCAAAATACACTGGGCAGGAGAGCGAAGAGGAGAGGGAAGCGATCCTCCAGGCCCCCCCGGACATCCTCCTGACGAACTATGTCATGCTCGAGTTGATCCTGACTCGGGTCTTTGAGCGTCCTTTGGTCGAGAACGCGCGGGGGATTCGATTCCTCGTCCTCGACGAACTTCATACCTATCGCGGACGGCAAGGGGCGGACGTTTCGATGCTGGTCCGCCGGCTCCGTGAGGTCACCGGATCGGCCTCCCTCCAATGCGTCGGGACTTCAGCGACGATGGCGACCGGTGGTTCTTTGGAGGATCAGCGACAGGAAGTCGCGCGGGTTGCGACGGTGCTCTTTGGAGCCGAGGTTGCTCCGGGTAACGTCGTCGGCGAGACACTCCGACGGATCTCGCGGAAGTTCGACCCTGCAGACCCGGCGCTGGTTGACCGGTTGCGGAATCGGGTCGCGGATTCCTCTCTCCGGTCATCGAGCCGTTTCGCGGAGTTCGTCGGGGACCCCTTATCGGTCTGGATCGAAAGCGCCTTAGGCTTGAAGGAGGAGGCGTCCAGTGGGCGCTTGATTCGGCGAGACCCCAGGGCATTGTCGTCCGAGAACGGGGCATCGAAAGAACTGTCGGTCTTGACCGGATTGTCGGTGGACCGGTGCGATGAGGCGATCCGCGAGAACCTGCTCGCCGGATTCAAGTGTGAACGACATCCGGAAACGGGCTTTCCCCCGTTTGCGTTCCGCCTCCATCAGTTCATCGGCAAGGGGGAGACGGTCCACGCGACACTCGAGTCGCCCTCCGGTCGGCACATCACCGTCCAGCCCCAGAAAACGGCCCCCGGGCCGGGAGGCCGCGTCCTTATCCCGCTCGGTTTCTGTCGGGAATGTGGGCAGGAGTATTGGTCGGTCGAGTGTTATCAGAACCCGGATGGGAAGACCGTCTATCTGCCGCGAGATCCCCACAATTCGGCGGTGGAAGAAGACCGGAACGCGGGCTTTCTCTATCTCAGCGAAGATAACCCGTGGCCTCTCGACGACGAGGCGGTTATCGCCCGCCTGCCGGGTGATTGGTTGGAGGAGGGACCGGGCGGGACGAGTCGCGTTCGTCGTGCCAGGCGCGAGAATATTCCTCGGCTTGTCCGGATCGACGGGGATGGCATCGAGTCGGGAGAAGGAGTCGCCTTCCATTACATCGAGGCCCCCCTCCGGTTCTGCCTCCATTGCGGCGTCTCCTACAGTTTCTCCTCGCGGAAGGATTTCGGCCGGCTCGCAACGTTGAGTTCCGAGGGGCGAAGCACGGCGACGACGATCCTAAGCGGAACGGCGATCCGCGAGTTAAAGAACGAAGAGACGTTGCTGCCGGAAGCCCGAAAACTCCTGAGTTTCACCGACAATCGACAGGATGCCGCCCTTCAGGCCGGGCACTTCAACGACTTCGTCGAGATCGGTGGTCTCCGCGCCGCATTGGCGGCGGCGGTCCAGTCGGCGGGACCGGATGGGCTTTCCCACGAAAAGATTGTCCCGGCCGTCTTCGCCGCCCTCAATCTTCCCTTCGGCGCCTACGCTTCCGATCCGTCGATCGACGAACGGTTCGGTCCGGGGAAGCAGGTCAAGCTCGCACTCCAGAAGGTCCTCGGGTACCGCCTTTACCGGGACCTGAAACGTGGATGGCGGTTGACGTCGCCGAACCTCGAGCAGTGCGGTCTCCTGGAGATCCGATACGACTCGCTGGAAGAGGTCTGTGCGGCGGACGATCTGTGGAACGGGCTCCACGAGGTCCTCGTATCGGCCCGGGCGGAGGAACGTTTCGAAGCATGCCGTGTCATGCTCGATCATGTTCGTCGCGAACTGGCGATCGACATTCCGTCCCTCGACAAGGAGACGCAGGAGGAGATCCGGAGGGAGAGCGGACAACGGCTTGCCGCTCCCTGGGCGCTCGACGAGAAAGAGATGCTTGAGTTCGCCGGATACCTCTTTCCCCGGTCGAAACAGCAGAACGACAAGCAAGGGAACGTTTTTCTGTCGGCTCAAAGCGGATATGCGCGGTTCCTGAAAAGGGTCTTTGGTCGCCCCGATCTGAACCGGGAAGCGTTGGGGGAGATCATCCGGCAGATACTCCGAGTCCTCGCTGGACCTGCGGGGCTCGTGGCGGAGGTCCTTCCGCCGACAGAGCCGGGGGATGTCCCCGGGTATCGACTAAAAGCGTCGGCGCTTCTGTGGTGCCCGGGCGACGGGACGACACCGTTGTCCGATCCCGTCCGAGTCCCGAATCAGTCCTCGGCCGGTCAGCGCACGAATCCCTATTTCGTCCGGTTCTACCGGGAGACCGCTCGCGGGCTTGTGGGCCTTGAAGCCCGGGAACATACCGCACAGGTAAGCTACGAGGAACGGATCCAGCGGGAGAACGATTTCCGCACGGCGGCCCTCCCCATCCTGTACTGCTCTCCGACGATGGAACTCGGGATCGACATCGCCGAACTCAACGTCGTCAACATGCGGAACGTTCCGCCAACCCCCGCGAACTATGCCCAACGGAGCGGGCGAGCGGGACGGAGCGGGCAGCCGGCGGTCGTCTTCACCTATTGCACGGCCGGGTCTCCTCACGATCAGTACTTCTTCCGTCGTCCCGAGAAGATGGTGGCGGGGGCCGTCTCTCCTCCTCGAATCGACCTGGCGAACGAGGACCTTATTCGCGCCCATGTCCATGCGATCTGGCTCGCGGAAGCCCGCCTCGATCTCGGGAAATCCCTCCAGCATCTTCTCGACCTGAACAACGTCGAGACTCTTCCGTTCAAGGATTCTGTTCAGGCGGCCCTCTCGGACGAGAACGCCCGACGCCGTACCTTTGAACGAGCTCGGCATCTCCTTGCATCGGTCGAGGGAGAGTTGCAGGCGTCGGACTGGTACACATCTGATTGGTTGGAAGGGGTAGTTCATCAGATTCATAGAGAGTTCGAAAGCGCTTGCTCCCGCTGGAAGGATCTCTATCGGGCCGCATACAAACAGGTCGAGACGCAGAACGCGATTCTTCTCGACCCGAATCGGGGTTCTTCCCGTGAAGAGGCCCGTCGATTGCGGCGGGAAGCTGAGTCGCAGCTCGATCTTCTACGCGAGGCCCATCGCGCTGAGCAGTCGGACTTCTACAGCTACCGGTATTTTGCCAGCGAAGGGTTTCTTCCCGGCTACAACTTTCCCCGGTTGCCGCTGTCGGCGTTCATCCCCGGTCGGAAGGTCGGGGGGAAGATTCGCGACGAATACCTGTCGAGGCCGCGGTTCCTTGCGATCACCGAGTTCGGTCCTCGTGCGTTCGTTTATCACGAAGGGTCGAAATACATCATCCACCGGGTCATCCTCCCCGTCGGTGAGAACAATCTCGCGACGCGGCGGGCGAAACGTTGCGAGACGTGCGGTTACCTCCATCCGCTCGACGGAGGGGCGCTGAAGGATCGGTGCGACCTATGCGGTGCGGAACTCGGCGGGGCGATGGAGAACCTCTTCCATCTCCAGAATGTCGTGACGCAACGGCGGGAACGGATCAACTCCGACGAGGAAGAGAGGCGCCGTCTCGGGTTCGAGGTGATGACCGCAGTCCGATTTACGGAACACGGTTCCCGCCCCTCCCACCGCATCGCGACGATCGAAGGGTCCGACGGTCCGATCGCGTCGTTGACGTACGGGCCGGCGGCGTTGCTCTGGCGGATCAACCTCGGGTGGCTCCGCCGGAGTAATCCGGACCGCCTCGGGTTCCTTCTCGACGTCGAGCGGGGGTATTGGGCGCGAAGCGATAAGGAAGAGGATCCCGGCGATCCGGACCCGATGTCGCCCCGCACGGAGAGGGTGATTCCGTTTGTGCAGGACCATCGGAATGTTCTGATCTTTACCCCGTCGTCTCCGATCGGCGATTCGGCGATGGCTTCGCTCGAATCCGCGATCAAGAACGCGATCCAGATCCGGTATCAGCTCGAAGACAGCGAGTTGAGCACGGAGGCGCTTCCAGGCCGGGATGACCGCCGTTCGCTCCTCTTCTACGAATCCTCGGAAGGCGGTGCGGGCGTCCTTCGCCGTTTGATCGACGATCCGGCAGCGGTCGCCGAGGTCGCACGCGAGGCGCTTCGCCTTTGTCATGTCGATCCGGAGACCGCGGAGACCCGCCCCAACGCCTGCGAATCGGCGTGTTACGACTGCCTGATGAGTTACTCGAATCAGCGGGACCACTATCTGCTCGACCGTAATTCGATCCGGGAGTTCCTCGGTGCGTTAATTGAAGGGACCGTGGCCGCATCGCCGGTTCCAAGTCCGCGCGAACAGCATCTGGCGTATCTCGTAAGTCGTTGCGAGTCGTCTCTTGAGCGAAAATGGATTGCTTGGCTCAACCAGCGGAATCTCCGCCTTCCGACCCACGCGCAGAAACGGATCCAGGAGTGCCAGACTCGACCGGATTTCCTCTATGTGGAAGGGGGGAATGCTGTAGCGATTTACGTCGACGGCCCACCCCACGATTTCCCGGACCGGCAGGAGCGAGACGTTACTATCACCGACCGGATGGAAGACGCCGGCTATCTGGTGATTCGGTTCCACCATGAGGCGGATTGGGAGGAGGTTGTCCGTCGGTTTCCGTCGATCTTCGGAGGCCTCGCATGACGTTCTCCGTCGGGTCGCTCGTCTCCGCGCGGGGCCGGGAATGGGTTGTCCTGCCGGACGACGAATCGGGTCTTCTCCTGTTGCGCCCCCTCGGCGGGACCGAAGACGAAATCGCTGGGATCTGCACGACGCTTGAAGAGGTACGTTCGGCGGAGTTCGCTCTTCCTGACCCTGACCGAGTGGGCGACTTCCATTCGTCGAGACTCCTTCGGGACGCCATCCGACTCGGATTCCGGTCGAGCGCGGGGCCGTTCCGGTCGTTCGGTCGCATCGCGTTCGAGCCTCGGCCATACCAGCTCGTGCCACTCCTCGTCGCCCTTCGGATGGACACGATCCGACTGATGGTCGCCGACGACGTAGGGATCGGCAAGACGGTCGAAGCGATGCTGATCGCCCGGGAGTTGATCGACCGCGGCGAGATCCGTCGGATGACGGTCCTCTGCCCGCCTCACCTGGCGGGCCAGTGGCGCACGGAGCTCTCCACGAAGTTCAACCTCGACGCCACCCTCGTCCTCTCGGGGACGGTCGCCCGGCTCGAACGCGAACTGATGTTCGGTCGGTCGATCTTCGAGGAGCATCCCGTCACCATCGTCTCGACTGACTTCATCAAATCCGACCGGCGTCGCGCCGACTTCCTCCGCGCCTGCCCGGAATTTGTCATCGTCGACGAGGCGCACTCGTGTGCGTTCGGTTCGGAAGGAAGGGGAGGACGCCAGCAGCGGCACCGTCTGCTCATGGAGCTGTCCGAAGATACATCGCGACACATCGTCCTGGTGACGGCGACGCCGCACAGCGGGAAGGAAGACGAGTTCCGGTCTCTCCTGAAAATCCTCGACCGGTCGCTCGCCGAACTTCCCTCCGATCTCTCCGGCGACGAGAAGAAGCCCCATCGTCAGAAATTGGCCCGCTATTTTGTCCAGCGCCGCCGTGCCGACATCCGAAACTTCCTCAATGAAGACACGCCGTTCCCCGAGCGAGATGTACTACAGGAGGAGTATCGACTCTCACCGGAGTATAAGGCGCTCTTCGACGAGGCGCTCCAATATGCGAGCGAGATCGTTACTGGAGGAGACGGTGTCCGCCAGCGCGTGAAATGGTGGTCCGCGCTCGCCCTCCTTCGTTCCTTGGCGAGTTCTCCGGCCTCCGCGATGGCGACCTTGCTCAATCGTGCATCGGTCGCCGACACCGGTTCCATCGAAGAGGCCGACGCTATCGGCCGCTCCCAGGTCTTTGACACCGACGCAGAATCCACCGTCGACGAAGGGGACGCCTCCCCGGGAGTCGACATAGATGACGGAGAAGGCGATCTTCCGAACCGGCGCCGCCTGAAGAAGATGGCCGCGATGGCCGAAAAACTAAAAGGCATGAAGGACGAGAAACTGAAGAAGGCGGTCCAGTCGATCAAGAAGCTGGTCGCCGATGGGTACCGCCCGATCGTCTTCTGTCGCTTCATTCCGACCGCCGAATACGTCGCCGAACATCTGCGCAAGGAACTTGGACGCTCTGTCACCGTCGAGTCGGTGACCGGTCTCCTGCCGCCGTCCGACCGCGAGGAACGGATCGAGCGGTTGATCGAGTCGGAAAAGCGGGTCCTCGTCGCCACCGACTGCCTGAGCGAGGGGATCAACCTTCAGCACGGCTTCGACGCCGTCTTCCATTACGACCTCTGTTGGAACCCGACTCGGCATGAACAGAGGGAGGGGCGTGTCGACCGGTACGGCCAACCGTCGAAGAGGGTCCGCGTCCTGACGTACTTCGGCATCGACAACAAGGTCGACGGTCTCGTCCTCGACGTCATCCTGTCGAAACACCGGACGATTCGAAAGGCGCTTGGCGTTGCTGTGCCGGTACCTGCCGACAACAACGCGGTCGTTGAGGCATTGATGAATGGCCTCCTTCTCCGGGCCCGCGAGGTGCGGAACTCCGACCAGCTGTCGTTTGATTTTGCGGCCGACGAGAAGGCCCGGCTCCATGCTGATTGGGAGAGTGCTTCCGCCCGCGAGAAGCGGTCTCGAACGCTCTTCGCCCAGGAGACGCTCAAGCCGGAAGAGGTTGCCCCGGAACTGAAAGCCGCCCGCGCTGCCGTCGGATCGCACCTCGAAGTGCGCCGGTTCGTGACGGATGCCCTTCGCTCCTTGAAAGCGACCGTCTCGGGCGACGACACGGTGAAGATCGACCTCTCCGAGTCCCCCCGGGCTGTTCGAGAGACCGTCGGTGGAGAGAAAATTTCCGCCCGGTTCCAGCTCCCGGTCGGCGAAAAGGTCATTTGTCTCGACCGGACGCATCCGCTCGTCGAAGGGTTGGCGTCGTATGTGATGGACACCGCGCTTGACCCGGTGTTCGATCCAGCCGCTCCGCCTCCGGCTTCCCGATGCGGCGTGATTCGGACGCGCGCGGTAACGCGCCGGACGACCCTTCTCCTTCTCCGGCTTCGCTTCCACATCGTCCGGACCGTCGCCGGAGTCGACCGCCCGCTATTGGCGGAAGATTGCCTTCCCGTCGCTTTTGAAGGGCCGCCTGACGCTCCCGTCTGGCTTCCGGAGGAGCGCGTCGAAGAACTCCTCTCGGCGAGGCCCGACGCGAACATCGGTGTTGATCCGGCTCGGGAGTCGATTCGGAAAGTGGCGGACTCCGTCCCCTTGCTACTTCCCCACCTCGATGAGATCGCCCGCGAACACGGCGACCGCCTTCTCGCCGCCCACCGACGGGTGCGGGCCGCCTCCCGGCAGACCGGCGTCTCGTTCCGCGTCGAACCGCACCTTCCGGCCGACGTCATGGGACTTTTCGTCTGTCTTCCGGTTGCAGAGGTGGTGCCGTGAGGCACTCGAGCCCGTTCCTCTCCGTGCGGACCGAGGGCGCGCTCTTCCCGGCCGACATCCTCGCACAAATCGCGTCGAAAACGTTCGGAGGAGTTACCCCCGAGGCGTACCACCTCGACGGCGAGAACCTGAACGAGGCGATCAGTCGATCGTGGAACCGCCTCCTGGGGGTCTGGAAGTCGTTCCAGACTGCACGGGCCGCGTTGCCTCCCGGAGATTTCGGGACGACGCTTACCCGAGAGAAGTGGCTCTACAAACTCTTTCAGGAACTCGGATACGGGCGGCTTCAATCTACCCGCCCCTTTGAGATCGACGGGAAGTCGTACCCCGTCTCCCACCTCTGGCGGAACGTCCCGATCCACCTCGTCGGGTGTGGCGTCGACATCGACAAGACGCACGTTTCCCCGGGGATTATCCGGCATCAGCCGCACGGAATGGTGCAGGAATTCTTGAACCGGTCCGACGACCACCTGTTCGCCCTCCTGTCGAACGGTCTCCTCCTGCGCCTTCTACGCGATAACGCATCGCTTGTTCGCCGGGCGTTTGTTGAATTCGACCTCGAATCGATGATGGACGGGGAGTCGTTCCCCGACTTCTCCCTCCTGTGGCTCCTCTGCCATCAATCCAGGGTCGAAGCCGACCGGCCGGAGGAGTCTCCGCTGGAGCGGTGGGTTCAGGGGGCGCGGAAGGAAGGGGTGCAGGCGCTTGATCGTTTGCGCGAAGGCGTCGAGGGGGCGATCGTCGCCCTCGGAGTAGGATTCCTCGAGCACAGGGCGAACGATGACCTCAGGGATGCTTTGCGGGCCGGGCGGCTCGACCGGCAGGATTACTACCGGTCCGTCCTGCGTCTCGTCTACCGGCTCGTCTTCCTCTTTGTTGCCGAGGAGCGAGATCTGCTGTGCCCTGTCGAACGGGGAGGGGAGGGGGCGGCGCGCCGTCGCCAGTATCTGACCCGGTATCTCCCGCACTACTCCCTGACCCGCATCCGCGGACTCGCTGAGCGCCATCCCGGATCCCGTCACGACGACCTGTACCGGATGACGTCGTTCATCCTTGGGCGACTCGGTAACGCCGGTTCCGACGACCTCGGACTGTCGCCGCTCGGGTCCGGTCTCTTCGACCCAGAGATCTCTGATCCTCTGCCGAACAGCCGTCTCTCGAACCATGCCTTCCTCGACGCGATCCGGGCATTGACGATTCTTTCCGATGAGGGGCACGGACGCCGCCCGATCTCCTATCGAAACCTCGGGTCCGAGGAGTTGGGGAGCGTCTATGAGTTCCTCCTCGAACTTCATCCCGACCTGAACCTTGAAGCGATGACCTTTGCGCTCAAGTTGGCGGCGGGAAACGAGCGGAAGACGACCGGTAGTTACTACACGCCGACGTCCCTCATCGAGTCGCTCCTGAAGACGGCGCTCGACCCGAAGCTCGACGAGGCGGCGCGGCACGCCGATCCCGAGAAGGCGATCCTCGGGTTGAATTTGTGCGATCCGGCGTGCGGAAGCGGCCATTTTCTTGTTGCGGCGGCACACCGGATGGCGGGGCGGCTTGGTCAGATTCGATGCGGCGGCGAACCGTCCGAGTTGGTTTTTCGGCAGGCGCTCCGCGACGTGATCGGTCACTGTCTTTACGGTGTCGACATCAATCCGATGTCGGTCGAGCTGTGCAAAGTGTCGCTCTGGATGGAGTCGATGGAACCGGGGAAGCCGCTCTCCTTCCTCGATCACCGGATCGTGTGCGGGAACAGCCTTCTCGGGACGACGCCGGCCCTCATGGCCCAAGGGGTCCCAGACGAGGCGTTCCAACCGTTGGAAGGCGACGAGCGTGCACGTGTTAACTCCATGAGACGGCAGAACCGGGCGGAGAGGGCTGGCCAAGGGACGCTTCAGTTCGGGGGTGCGGTGTCCGCTACCACGTACCGCCTCGGGGAGGCCATTCGGGAGTTGGACAAGATTGACGACACTGGCATCAACGGGATCCGAGAAAAGGAGGAGAAGCATCATGCACTTCTCGAATCCGAAGACCTGACTCGGGCGAGGGAATCGGCGGGCGCCTGGTCCGCCGTCTTCGTCGCTCCCCGTACTGCGGAGGCGCCGCAGTGGACGCACGACACCTTTCGGCGAGTTTCGGAGGGAGGGCTCTCCGCTCTTCCGTCGGCGTACCGTGAGTCGTTTCGACGGTTATCAGAGGAGTATCGGTTTTTCTATTGGCATGTGGCCTTCCCGGATGTGTTCAGTATCCCTGAAACGGGGATAGTTGGTGTTGGTCCGCATGGCTGGACCGGAGGGTTTGATGTGGTGCTCGGTAACCCGCCGTGGGAACGGCTCAAGCTTCAGGAACAGGAATATTTTGCTGAGCGGCGCCCCGACATCGCGAACGCTCCGAATGCTGCGGCAAGGAGACGGATGATCCGCGATCTTGATATGGAAGACCCTGTGCTCTTCCACGAGTACAAGGACGCGCTTCGGAAGGCGGAAGGAGAAAGCCACATTGCCCGTAACGCAGGGATCTTCCCGTTATGCGGTCGAGGTGACGTAAACACCTACGCCTTATTCGCCGAACAGTTCTTGAACCTGATGTCTCCGGATGGACGTGCGGGCATCATTGTTCCTACCGGCATCGCCACAGATGACGGCACAAAAGGTTATATAGATGAAGTTGTCACAAGCCACCGTCTTGCTTCGTTCTATTCATTCGAAAATGAAGAGTTCATATTCCGGGATGTCCATCATTCATATCGTTTTTGTCTTATGACCCTTCTGGGAACAGCCACTCGGCAGGAAGCGGTGGATTTTCTGTTTTTTGCTAGAAAGGTGGAAAACCTCGAAGATGAACGTAGGCATTTCACGCTGTCGCCCGCTGAAGTTGCGGCACTGAACCCGAATACGAAGACATGCCCGATTTTCCGGTCGAAGATGGATGCCGAACTGGCGAGGAAAATTTACGCTCGCGTGCCGGTGCTGTTTGACGAGGCACGAGGGGCCGATGGCAATCCATGGGGGATTAATTTCCAGCGGATGTTCGATATGGCCAACGACAGCGGTCTTTTCCGGACGCATGCCCAAATGGCAGCCGACGGTGCCACGCTTGACGGGACGACATTCTGTTTACCGGACGGGAAATTGTTTCTGCCGCTATATGAAGCGAAGATGGTCCACCAGTTTGACCACCGGTGGGCGACGTACGAACAGAACGGCGAGGACTCCCGCGACGCGACCGATGCCGAGAAGGCAAATCCCGCCTATTCGGTTCTTCCGCGCTACTGGGTACCGAAGGAGGAGGTCGACAAGCGCCTTGCCGACAAGGGCTGGACGTACGGATGGTTGATGGGGTGGAGGGACGTTACTAGCGCCCATGTACTTCGGACGATGATCGCCACCGTGGTGCCGCGGTGCGGGGTGGGGCACAAGATGCCCCTTTTCATGCTTAATAAAAATATAGAATCGAAATGTAAGGCAGCACATCTTGCCAACTTGAATTCACTTGTTCTTGATTTCCTCGCTCGCCAGAAGGTTGGCGGAACATCGCTTACGTATTTCTATCTCAAACAATTTCCCGTTCTTCCTCCGTCCGACTACGACGAGGCCACCCTTGCCTTCATCACCTCCCGCATCCTCGAACTTGTCTACACGGCTGAGGATCTGCGCCCGTTCGCCGTCGACCTTGGTTACACGGGCAATCCATTCCCTTGGGATCCCAGCCGACGCGCTGTCCTGCGTGCCGAACTCGATGCGTACTACGCAAAGTTGTACGGCCTTACCCGCGACGAGCTTCGCTACATCCTCGATCCAACGGACGTCTACGGTGAAGACTATCCGAGCGAGACCTTTCGGGTCCTGAAGAACAACGAGATGCGGGAGTTCGGGGAGTATCGGACGCGGCGGCTCGTGCTGGAGGCGTGGGACAGGGTTTCCCAGGAGGAAAAGACCGATAGATGATCACGAAGACTTTTTTCGAAGAATCCAGCGAGTTGTCACAGGTAAAGTCCGCCCTTGTAGCGAAGTATTTCAAAGTGTGGGCAAGCGTTATTGTCAACACAATGAAAAAGTCCGCGAGTGGGCCGAAACAGATTGCCTACCTTGATCTGTTTGCCGGTCCAGGAAGGTACAAAGATGGAACGAAGTCAACGCCCATCAAAGTATTGGAGATTGCCATCGAGAACCCGGATCTGCGGGAGATGCTCATCTGTACTTTCAACGACAAGGACAAGGACAACACTCAAGACCTTAAGAAATCGATAGACGAGATCTCCGGCATAGAAACATTGAAGTACAAGCCGATGGTGCGCACCCGGGAGGTGGGCGAAGAGATCGTTAAAATGTTTGAGCAAATGCGCCACGTCCCGACTCTCTTTTTCGTGGATCCTTGGGGTTATAAGGGGTTGTCGCTCCGGCTCGTGAATTCGGTCCTCAAGGACTGGGGTTGCGACTGTGTGTTTTTCTTCAACTACAACCGAATCAATATGGGGCTGTCCAACGAGGCATTCGCGGAGCATATGGATGCTCTCTTTGGAAAGGAGAGGGCGGATGTTTTACGGGGAAAACTGGCGACGTTAAGCCCCGATGAGCGTGAACTGGTAATCGTCGAGGAACTTTGCCAAGCATTGAAAGAGATGGGAGGGAAATTTGTTCTTCCTTTCCGTTTCAAGAATGAGTCGGGCACCCGAACAAGTCACCATCTGATCTTCGTGAGCAAGCATTTCCGGGGCTACGAGATCATGAAAGACATTATGGCAAAAGAAAGCAGTAGCGAAAACCAGGGGGTGGCTTCATTCGAGTACAATATGGCGACACAACGCCAGCCTTTGCTCTACGGTTTCCTTCGTCCCTTAGACGATCTGGCAGACATGCTCCTTGTTGACTTTGCGGGGCAGGAGATCGTCATGAGAAAAATATATGAACGCCACAGCGCTGGCCGTCCCTACACGGCCAGAAACTACAAAGATGTCCTCATGAAATTGGAGGGGGACGAAATAATTGTGGCATCCGCTCATAAGAAGGGGTCATTTGGCGATAACGTACTTGTTCGGTTTCCAGACAAAGGGGCGTAGGAATGGCGAAATCTACTATTGAATGGACTGGATCAACCTGGAACCCTGTCACGGGCTGCACGAAAGTCAGCGCCGGCTGTCGAAATTGTTACGCCGAGAGAATGGCCAGACGCCTCCAGGCGATGGGGCAACCCAACTATAGCAACGGTTTTAAGGTAGCCGTTCACGAGCACGTCCTTCCGTTGCCTCTGCAATGGAGGAAACCTCAGACCGTGTTTGTCAACTCGATGAGCGACTTGCTCCACGAACATGTTCCGAAGGAGTTCATCCTGAAGATCTTCAATGTGATGAACCAAGCCGCATGGCATACCTTCCAAGTGCTCACGAAAAGATCCGAGAGGCTCCTCGACCTGGACATCACCCTGCCTTGGCGGAAGAACATCTGGATGGGCGTGACCGTGGAGGACAAGGACAACCTCTACCGGATCGCTCACCTTCGGAAGACCGGCGCCAGTACGAAGTTCCTGTCCTTCGAACCTCTTCTCGGACCTTTGGGGGAATTTGATCTGAGGGACATCGACTGGGTCATCGTCGGAGGGGAGTCAGGATATGGCGCTCGGCCAATGGATCCGTCGTGGGTTGTGAACATCCACGAGCAGTGCGTGAAAAGCAACGTCCCGTTCTTCTTCAAGCAATGGGGGGGCGTCAGGAAGAAGGAGGCCGGCCGGGAACTGGAAGGGCGGACGTGGGACGAGATGCCGCGGGTCCTTTCAGACACTATTGCGAGTTCCGCCACCGCCCGGGAGACGTCTCCAAGTTCCTTCCACCATTTACCTTCCGGGAAAAAATCTGAGCCTTGTCGGACCTGACAGGCAAACCATACCAGATCCGATTTGATCCGCCCCTGGCAGATCTGCGGTGCTGCCACCCATCAAGAAGTTGAGAAAGGTCCCGTCCACGTGTACTTGATTGCTCCACCTAAACGCGCTACATTTCACGACATAGTCAATATTCACTTCGATTGTTCGGCCCTTGATGGTTACCATCGGCTAACGGAGGTAGCACCACGGACAAGCCCAAAGCGGACAATCGCGATCTCCATTCAAGTCGTATCGCTTTTCATCTCAATCAATACCTTTGCTGGCGGCGGATGACGGAGCCACAACTCGCGGGTGCTGGAACACGGGTATTGGTTCCAACTCGCCAAGTTCGTGGCGTGCCAACGAAGGGAACCCACTGGACGTAGACTCAGCGTGACCAAAGGCTTCCTTTTCGGAATGGAAGAGGTCCCGATGCCAGGAAGTTATGCGCACATCACGTCAGTGAACGAAGCCTCGGAGAAGCGGCGCCTGAAAAAGATTTTCGGGTTTCCGCCCGAGGCAATCTACGCCGCAAATATGCATTCGAAATTCCTGGAACTCGGGTGCATTAGCCCGGATTACCCTTACTTGCACCTCTTCTCTGAGGACTCAAAGGCATGGGCAGATGAAATGCACTACACTCACACGTGCAAAGCCATCTCTGTGGGAGCCGAAACCGTCCGTACCCTTTCTGAAGGCCTTGCCAAGGAGAAGTGCTTGGCTTGGCTCATGGGTTACATCGCTCACGTCGTCGCCGATATGAGTGTGCATCCGGTGGTAGAACTCAAGGTTGGGCCTTATAAGGGCAACGAGACCGAACATCGACGGTGCGAGATGCACCAGGACGCGTTTATCTTTCGGCGGATTGGTACCACCATGCCACAAACTGCCTACCATATTCGGGCAACCATACTTCAATGTGGTGACCCGGATGCCCCCGACCAGCTTGACTCGGACGTGAAAAGACTCTGGACCGAGGTATTGGAAACCGTTCATCCTGTCTTGTTCGTTGAGGACCCTCCCGAAATCGATACTTGGCACAAGAAGTGTTACTCAATCCTCGGGAAGCTTTTGCCTACCACGAGTCGATTCGTCGGCTTTGCGCGCCATGTCTGTGACGGGCTTGGTTTCAAATATCCCACACCCAAGGAAATTGACATGGTGGAGTATATCGAGAACCTCAAGGTGCCATCCTCGGGAGGTGAGGACAGGCGTATGCACTACAACGAAATTTTCGATCTGGCGATCGAGCATATCCAGCAAGCGTGGCTAAACGTTACCCGTTTTGTGTACGGTCGAGAGGATCTCGTCGCAATCCGTGAAGACGAGTGGGATCTGGATACGGGGCGAAATAAGAGCGCGAAGGATCAACGGCTCGTATTTTGGAATTATGCGTAACATTCGGTTTGAAATAGCAATTGCGTTATGCATTTTGGTGGTCACACTTATGCCCGGTTGCGCCTCCTGCCCCCCTATTGATCCTCATCTCCAGACCATCTCTCACTTTAGCGATTACATGATTCCGCTTTCAAAGGCGGTTGAGGTTGTAGTGGACGAAATTCCGCTCGACTCGAAGGATGATGAAATCTTTGCTGAGGTATTGAAACGTAGCGGTGACCCCGAGTTGCTCAAGCCCTTCGACGGTTATGTGCTAATGGCAAAAATTGTCGAAGAATTTGGCTCCAGAACGGGCGTTATTCTCCTATGCTCGCCAGACGGCAAAGAAGGGATCATCGAGGACGTTACATGCACGACGAGGCCCGACACTTCTAGGCCTACGGGATCGCCCTGCGTATATATGCTGGACGTAAGAAAAATATGCGCGGCCCCGTAATCTACTCGCCTCGCTGGTCCATAGAGAAAGGGCTAGGAGAACCGGAGGTCTGAGAGGTGCGGTTGCGGCATGTCCAGATTGAGCGGTTTCGGGGCATCAAGCAGCTGGACTGGACTGTTGGGGGCGCGTTCGTGTGCCTTATCGGCCCGGGAGATTCAACCAAGACCACCATTCTTGATGCGATCGAGCTGGCGCTCTCACCTCGCTGGAATGTGCCATTCGACGACGCGGATTTCTATGAGTCCAAAACGGATGAGCCGCTTTCGATCATAGTCACCGTTGGAGATCTTCCAGACGAGCTGAAGAGCGATGCAAAGTACGGACTCTTAGCTCGGGGATGGAATTCGACTGACGGACTCCACGATGAACCGCAGGATGGTGACGAACTGGTCCTGTCCATTCGGCTCCAGGTCGACAGATCGCTTGAGCCATCGTGGACGGTATTTAATGATCGTGAATCCGCAGGCAGGCTAGTTGGAGCCAGAGATCGTGAGAGGCTCGGCTGTACGCGCTTGGGTGAATATCTGGATCGGCACTTTGCCTGGGGACGCGGGTCCATCCTGTCCCGGCTGACCGAGGAAGGAGATAGCTTGTCCGAGGTCCTGGCGGAGGCCAATCGGGCTGCGCGGTTGAAGTTGACCAGCCTCGGGCCGGAGGAGTTGCCGACGCTCCGCTTAGCGGCAGAAAAAGTGAAGACCGCAGGTGCGAAGCTCGGCGTCGGGCCAAGGGGTGATTACCGGCCCAATCTCGACGTCAAGGCAGTTACAGTCGGAGAAGGCGCATTGTCCCTTCACGACGGAGATGTCCCGGTCCGCAGGGCTGGTCTCGGCAGTCGCCGGCTTCTTGCCATGGCAATGCAGCGAGAGGTGGTTAAATCGCGGGGTCTCACGCTGATCGACGAGATCGAGCATGGCCTCGAACCCCATCGCATCCGGCTAGTGCTGCAGGTTCTCCGCGAGGCAACCGACTCCGGAGAAGCCGGGCATGTGCTTCTGACGACCCATGTGCCAGTTGTTGTTCAAGAGCTAAAGGTGGGGCAGCTTCGCGTAGTGCGTTCAAAGAACGGCATCACGCAAGTGATTGCCATCCCCGACGCGCTGCAGCGGATTGTCCTCAAGACCAGTGAAGCCTTCTTGGCACGCAAGATCCTTGTCTGTGAGGGAAAGACCGAGATTGGATTTTGCCGGAGCCTCGATCGGTATTGGGCGCAGACGGGGCTGTCTTTCGGCTTAGCAGGGGTTGCTCTGGCTGATGGCGAGGGAACGGACGCACCAACCGTCGCGGCGGCGTTTGTACAGTTGGGCTATGAAGTGGCGATGCTCGTGGATTCCGATGTGCCATTTCAACCTGATCGACAGGCGTTGGAGTCTGCTGGGGTGGTCGCGTTGATTTGGGAAGGCGGAGTGTCTTTGGAGCAACGTCTTGCTCTCGACCTCTCTTGGAGGGGGGTCGCGGCAGTTGTGGAGCTGGCGATGCAGCTGTGGGGCGAACAGAGTGTGCGTGATGCTGTAAGCAGTAGGCTTGGCGCTGGGCAACCTACGCTCCAAGGAAATCCCGCCGATTGGCCTCAGGGAGCACCCGAGTCCGAGCTGCGCACGGCCATCGGTCTTGCCGCGAAGAGAGCACGTGGCGGAGAAGGCTGGTTCAAGCGGGTGGCCCTTGCGGAAGAGCTAGCGGACGTCGTGCTTCGGCATCTTGATGCCCTTCGGGACACTGATCTCGGCCGCAAGATTGCGGCTTTGCGACAGTGGGCACATGGAAACGGGTGAAGCGGCCGCGGTGCTCGCCCGGGCCGATCGCGGAGCGATGCAATCGGCGGCCGGCTGCGGTAAGACGACGGTGCTCTCAACAGCCGTTGCCCGTCATGGTCGTGGTCGTGAGCTGGTACTCACGCATACGCACGCTGGCGTCGACGCGATCCGGGGTCGTTTGGCCCAGCTTGGGGCTCCCGCAAAAGGATTTGAGCTCGAGACCATCGCCGGCTGGGCGCTGCGGTTGGCATCATCGTTTCCGACCACGGCGCAATTGTCTAATTTGAGGCCACAGACCGACGACGATTACAGTTCTGTGTACCGGGGGGCTCTCTCTCTTGTTGGCCTGAAACCAATTAAAGAGATCCTCCAGGCTTCGTACTCTGGCGTGTATGTGGACGAGTACCAAGACTGCACAGTTGAACAGCACGCGCTTATTGTGGCGCTGTCCAGCATGCTTCCCTGCCGCATCGTTGGCGACCCACTTCAGGGAATCTTCGGGTTTCGGGGAACCCAAATCGATTGGGATCAACACGTTGCGAAAGTGTTCGACGAAGTCCCTGGGCCGACAATCGCTTGGCGCTGGCAACGTACGAATCCCGATTTGGGAGTCTGGTTGCAAGATGTTCGATCCCGATTGCTGGCGCGTGAACGCGTTAACCTCAGGGGCGCTCCTATTCGTTGGGTCAATACAAATACCGAGGCATCGAGGCGAGCCAATCAACTAACGGCATGCTTTGAGTCAGCCAAGAAGGATGGCGACAGTGTGGTTGCCATACATTGTTGGGCAAATCAGTGCCATGATACGGCCAGCAAGCTCAAGGGTGTTTTCACGTGTGTGGAACCCATCGATGTGGGCGATCTCTTCCAATTCGCTGAACGTATCGGTACCACAAGCGGCCTAGCTCGTGCGCTGGCGGTGCTCGACTTTGCCGGCAAATGCATGACATCCATCAGGACGGAGCTGGCCACGATCCGAAGAGCATTTTCTGAGAACCGTGTGCCAACAGTTAGAAAGCACAAAGCGCAGCTTGATGCATTACTTAATGTGGCGGAAGTCGGTGAGCCGAGCGCGATTCTCCCAGCGCTCGATGCGCTCGTCAATATGGACAGCGCCGTGATTTATCGGAGAGAACTTCTGCACGAGATGCAGCGATCTGTACGTGCTTATGGAGCTGGTGAAGCTCCGAGTTTGAGCGACGCCGCGTGGATTGTCCGCAACCGCACTCGGCGGACCGGCCGTCGCCCTGCCCGATGTGTCTTGGGTACTACTCTTCTCGTCAAAGGTCTCGAGTTTGACCACTGTGTCGTGCTCGACGCGGATAGGTACGACCCGAAGAACCTTTATGTCGCTCTTACCAGAGGTTCGAAGAGTCTGACGATTGTGTCAGGTAGCGGAAGTTTATGAACTTCACCGCAAATTCTCGGAAGTGGCTAATTGCATGGCGTGAATTGAGGGACGAGACTCCACCGTATACCGTTCACTCGACGAAGATACGTCTTCTGCACCCTCATTATGTCCCGGTCAGGTGTCTACAAAACCAGGGGAAGTCCATTGCTTATTGAGAACGGAATGATACCTCAGAAGCTAAGGGAGGTGATCCTGAGCAAGAAATGTTTTGTGTTCATTGGCTCAGGTCTATCGTCCGGGAGTTACCACTCCTGGCTCGATTTGGTCAACGCCATCTGTGAAAGGTGTGGGATAACGCGTCGTGTTACTCGAGATAGCCCGACAGATGAGCTTCTATATGCCGCACAGGATGCGAAGGTGTCTAACAAAGACGCCTACTACAGGTTTCTCGGTGAGCATTTTGGTCGATCAGTGGATAAAATCCCGGTTCTCTATGATTTAGTACTCTCTTTACCGTTTGCATGCTACCTAACATTTAATTATGATCCATTGCTTGCCCTCAAGGCTCGCTTGTCGAACTCGCAATGCGTTTTTCCGGTTAAAGCGTACCCCTCACTTGACCGTCGTCAGATGGTCCCCCGATCGATTCATTATTTGCATGGATTTATTGATGTGGGCACGACTCCTGTCGAGGGCACGATCGTGCTCGCTCGAGATGAGTTTGCTGAGGCGTATAGCGATAACAGCAACCTCATGAATCTGATCGTACCAACGCTGGAAAACGATCCTGTCTTGTTCATAGGATGTGGACTTCGAGAACCGTCAATGCCAAAAATATTTGCAATCTGTAAGGAACATCAACGGAAACGCCAGCAAATCATGGCGGAGTCGGGGACCCCACCGAGCAATCCGCCTGCACGATATATATTGCTACCAAGACCGGCAGTCACAAACGAGGTAGATGTATCCGATGTAGATCAAAGCCAAATTGAGATAGACAGGCAACAGGCTTACTACAGCAGTTTGGAAATTGAGCCGGTATGGTATGAGAATCGTGGAAACGACTACTCATCATTACGTAATGCATTGGATCAGATGGCAGGCCTGCCTGCTGTGGCGCCTGACCACGGCTGGCAAGGAGGAGTATATGCCCGCTGAAGTTCCTTTCTTCGACAAACTTGGGATGCTTCGGGATGCTCTCGATAAATATAACGGTGCTCCATCGGCAATTGGCGATGCGGGACTCCATCTTAGCGATCCCGATGTTCGCCGAGAGTTTTTCCGGACCCTTGAGAGGGCAGACTGGATTACACCGTTACGCGAAGCCGGCTACTTCGACAACCCACCCAAGCCCATCGCGACTCCATCCGCCGGTGTTCAACATCCAATCTGGCCAGAGTCTATGTATCTCGCCCGAATGGCTCCGCATGCGCCAGCTGAGGTGGCATCGATTTTCGCTGACATAGAAATTGATAACGTGTCGGTTATAGGCGACATGCTCGACGCCGCTATGGCGATGCCAGCTAATGTAGCGGCAACACTTGTCCCGGCGATCTCTCGAGTTGCACAGGAGGGGACGCTCTGGCTTCACTTTAAAGATGCCAGCGACCTCTGCGTTCGCCTCGTGGGCGGTGATGAGGTCCCTGCCGCGATGACCTTGGCTGAAACTCTCTTCGCACCGAAGTTTGAGGACGGGCAAGAGGAGCCCAGTCGGCGGGATGAGTACTGGTACAAAGATGGCCTCAAGAAGGTGGTCCCTGCTTTGGTTGGACGAGAACCGCGTGAATTCCTCATGAAGCTGTGTGAATGGCTGAAGGTATCTGTTGATGCCAAGAAACATGTCGACTTGGATTCCGGCTCGGACTACTCCTACCTTTGGCGGCCGGCGATTGAGGAACATGAACAGAATCGGGACTACGACTTCGCCGGCGCCATGGTCGGATTCGTCAGGCAGGGTCTAGAACAAGCGATACAAGATGGAAAACTGCTGCTTGAGGAAGCACTCGAAATCATAGCTCGTTATTCGTCCTTGGTTTTCAGACGCATCAGGATTCATCTAATCAACGAATTTGCGGAGCAGAATCCTGAACTGGCTCGGCGGATCATGATGGACCGGGACCTGTTCGACGATCACGGATACAAGCACGAGTATGCAATGCTTGTAGGGCGTCGGCTGAACCTGCTGACGGATGAAGAGCGGGATAGATGGTTCGGATGGGTCGATGCTGGTCCGGATATGTCGGATGTTAACGAATCAATCAGGGAGAGGCTTGGACGTGAAGCGACCGATGAGGAACGACGGAACCGGAAACAATACTGGCAGTTCGAGAAGTTGCACTGTGTGCGGAAGTACTTGGAGGGGCAACGACGAAAGATTTACGATGAGATGCTTGTCAAACACGGTGAACCGGAGCTGGCAGACCTAAACACCCACATCAGCTCGAGATGGGGGCACGACAGTCCCATGAACGTCGAAGATTTGACGAAGCTGACGTTTACACAGGCTGTGGAGAAAGTGTCCTTTTGGGTTCCCGGGGAGCGTCGGTTCGTGGAGCCCGACATAGAAGGGCTCGCTTCCACGTTCGAGCAGTATGTGGCGACTAATCCCGAGGCATTCTCAGTAAAGGCATGCGCACTTATCGGGTGCCCCGCGATCTATGTTCGAGGATTCCTTCACCAGATGGCCGAGGCAGTTAAGAGTAGTTGCGAGATTAATGTTTCTGCCGTGGTGGAGCTATGCCAGTGGGTACTAGAGCAGCCGATGAGGGAGCGTACGACTCCGACCCAGGGAGATGAGGGATTGGTTGACAAGGACTGGCAGTGGACGCGGGACGAGATCTCGCAATTCGTGAAGAACCTCTGCGAGGCGAAATCCAACGATGCTCCCAAGTATCCTTTGGAGGGACTACGCGAACGAATTTGGCAAGCGGTGGGTGCACTATGTCGTGATCGCGTCAATTCATATATCGTCCACGACGTCTCAGAAGACGATCCTCGAGCACACGATTATCTCACCTTGGGCATTAACTCACCTCGAGGTAAGGCAGTGGAGGCGGCCTTGGAATACGCACGCTGGATCGCAAATCACATCAAGAGGGTGGATGGGAAGCACGAGGTTATACCAGGCGGATTCGAAGCGATACCTGAGGTTCGGGAGATGCTGGAGTGGCAGATTGCCCCCGATAATCGGAGCTTCGAAGCCCTGGCTGTGATCGGATCACGTATCGGCTTGATCTATTGGATCGATAGGAGTTGGTTAGCCGCGAACGCGGGGCGATTGTTTCGTCTGGCGGGTATCGAGGACTCGCCTCCGATAACGCACGGTTGGGCAGCATGGAATGCCTTCTTGGTATGGGTAGGGCCGCATATCGAGTTCTACAGGCTATTCAAGGAGCAGTTTGCCTACGCCGTGGCACAGTCCGTACAAGTGAATCTCATCGGGCAATCTCACGAGCAACCGATGAATCACCTTGGCGAACACCTGATGATTCTCTACGGGCGTGGTCAACTTGGACTAGATGATGATGAAGGTCTGATAAAACGCTTCCTTACCGACTCGAATCCTGATATTCGCCGACATGCTATCGGATTCGTCGGTCGAAGCCTTGGAGGCGATGAGAAGATTCCAGAGAAAGTCGTGGGCCAATTTAAGACACTGTGGGACGCATACTGGGCGGGGGCGGGGAAACAGGACGCACAGCAGAAGCCCGATGCCTGGTTGTTTGGTACGTGGTTCTCATCTGGGAAGTTCCCGGAGCAGTGGGCGCTTGAGCAACTTGAGAATTATGTCAACGTCACAATAACACCCGAGCCTGACCATTCCATTGTGGAACAGCTTGCAAGGGTAGCTCAAGCTGACATCGTAAGAGCGGTTCGGATCCTTGATCGGATGGTCCGTGGTGATCGAGAGGGGTGGCGCATACACGGATGGCTCGAGTCAGCAAGGAAGATATTGGAGATGGCGATGAAGGCTGGTGGTGACGCTCGGACGCACGCCGCGCAGGTTATCAATTATCTTGGACGTCGTGGTCATACCGGATTCGGTGACCTGCTCAAACTGGGAGGTATGACAGACCCTCTGTAGGCAATTCAGCCACATTGTGAAAATGTGACCCATCGACTACACAGAGGTTGCGCGATGACATCCTGTAATCGATCCCTCTGTTCCGCAGGGTGTTCGATCTGCACATTTAGGCCGCGGTTCTGCTGGCTCCTTCACCGAATGAATGGAGCCAAGATGGATGGTCACCGTTTGCCCGTCTATCCTTTCCCTATAGGTATTCCGCGAAAGAGGGGATTTTTTAAATCTCGGATTGGGCTATCATTACTTCACGAATGAGTAGCGTGGAATTTAAAGAAAAGTTTATTGGATTCATGGACATCCTTGGCTGGAAGGGGTTTGTGAAGGCTGCCGAGGCTGGGACTGGCACGTCCTTGAAGGATTTATTAGAGATGCAAAAAGAACTTGGTACGCATGATGATGCAGATATATATAAAAAGAACGGTCTAATGATCTGCCCGCAAAGCACATTTATTCATAAGGACCTCGATTTCCAGTTAACGCAGGTTTCAGACAGCGTCATTCTATCTAGCGAGATATCCCCTGTAGGATTGATCAATATGGTTCACCATTGCTCGGGCGCAATTATCCGCCTATTAAAAAGAGGAATAATGTGCAGAGGATATATTACACGGGGGTTGATTTTTCACGACGATGCCCGAGTTATCGGATCTGGATACGAACAAGCATATGGGAAAGAAGCTCAAGTTACTGCGTTCAAACGTGGTGCGGACGAGAAGGGAACTCCATTCGTAGAGGTTGATTCGATTGTTTGTGACTTTGTAAGGGGCTGCGATGATCCGTGCGTGAAAATGATGTTCGCACGTTATGTCAAAAGCGATGGAATAGTTACAGCATTGTTCCCATTCCAGAGATTCGAACACTCTTTCATAATCGCGGGGCATGGACGGACATTTGATCCAGATGACGAAAAACGATCAGTTCAGGACATGCGCCAAATGATCGAAAACTTCAAAGACCGCATCACGACATTCGTCGATCGATCGAATCCGCGCGCAGTGAGCAAGTCTGAATATTATATCTCCGCATTGGACGCACAGTTGGAGGTATGCAATGAGACGGATGCGATGATCGATATGCTAAGTTCGCCCTTTCCCCCAAGACGAAAATAGTGAGGCAAAGGGTAGGATCCGCGGACGCTTCGGGGGGCAGGTCAATTCGGTATCCGGATTCCCCGACACACCGGACGGGGGGGCGCTCTTGTTTCGCCGGAGGACCTAATGGTGTGTGCGGATCATCGGCCATTCATGAAATGCTCGACCTATGGGATAAACCTGTCTGCCTTAGATTATTTGCGTACGCCAATACACGAACGATTTGCGTGGGAAGGAAGGTCGGATGAACTGTGAGGAACGAAGACATCCGAGCAACCCACCCGAAGGTACCCCTCCTGCTGAATATCTGTATCCTCTCAACCGATAAGGGAATCAAGGACCTCACAAAGGTTCGATTTTTCATTCTGTGTCCAGAGTGCGCCCTACAGCCTGAGAGCAGATTCAACAGGCACTTTTCAGGTCCTCAATATTGGCCAGGCGGGAGAGGCGGATGCTGATCAAGGAACGCGATGACCACGACTCCGACGTTCTAAGTTTACGGAGTCTGCTGGACTGTCAGATAACGGCCAAGCAACGGCTCCTCATCGAGCGCGAGATAAAGTGCATCGGCTCCGGCGCCCGTGGAGAAGACAGCTCTGCGTACTATATCGATTTTCGATCCAGAGATAGTCGAAACACCGCCATCATTCACGACCTACGTATTGAACACAGAGGCTTCGTTGCTCAGATTGACCATTTGTTAATCAATCGCCTCCTTGACGTCTATGTACTCGAGTCCAAGAACTACTACTACGGGGTCAAGATTACCCCTGAGGGTGAATTCCTGGTCTGGAACGGGAAAACGTATATAGCCATCGAATCCCCCATCGAGCAAAATAAACGCCACATCGATCTCCTGGATAGAGTGTTCCAGCAGCCCGGATTCTTGCCGACGAGACTGAGTGTCCCCATCCCTCCAAACTTCCTTAGCTATGTGATGGTGGCGCCCAATAGCCGTGTCGATCGCCCTGCGAAGGAGAAGTTCGATACCAGCATGGTGATCAAAGCGGATGGTCTCGGGGCAGCTATCGATAAGAGAATTGACGACACGTCCGCAGTGGTGGCTGTAGCTTCCCTCTCAAAGTTGGTTTCCCAGGAAACGCTGGAAACTTTCGCTCGGAGATTGGTTAGGCTTCACCGGCCATCGAAAATCGACTATGCGGCCAAGTTCGGTGTCACCGTTGCAAACGTACCTGGCCCAATACAGCAGCCGGCAGTTGGCGGAACAACGGATAAGGGGAACGGAAGCGACACCAAGAAAGAGCCTATCTGCGAAGCATGCGGTGGGACGGTGGATGGGAAAGTGGTGTATTACTGCCGTATCAACAGGGAGAAGTTTGGAGGAAAAGTACTCTGTCGATCCTGTCAGCAAACCCCAAATATCGAACCGATGGTCCAATCAAAATCCATCAAGCCAAATGAAAGTGGGCCCCCAACCGGAATTTCGGCCACGCAGAAAGGGGTGTGTGAGAAATGCGGTGTCGCGGTGGATGGGAAAGTGGTTTTCTTCTGCCGAATGAATAAAGGGAAGTATGACGGGAAAATATTATGTCGCGATTGTCAAAAGGCGTCATAAATGTCACCTCGTCCAGTTGGTTGAAAAACGGGGGCAGGTCACCGATCCTTGCCATAGTCCTTCCATCTCGGCCCAAATATATCTGCTGGATGGGAAAGGGGAATCAGGATGCCTCATTGATTCTCTTTGGAGTACTGCCATAGCGCCCGATCGATGGTCCTCATGGAATGGCCCGTTGAAGTCGACAGACTACGACCGTACTCGGTGTATTCCTGGAAGAAACGATCCGAAACGTATGCTGGATATTTCTTGATGCCAAGCGACCACAGGGCCCGAAAATCGAGGATGGGATAGGGGCGAGCATCGCAGAAGTGGAGGATCGTCGATGCCGTTGGCCAATCGACACCGTTAAGTGACCGAAGAACGGCTGTCTTGATCGGTTCGTGGTCGGCGGCGAGTGCGATACGCGTTGCTTCACGGACCATTCCCTCATCATTCTTCTCGCACTTTTTTCTGGACCGCTGGGTTTTCCATCTGCAGATCCTCAAGAACTGGTCCCGCGTTAGAAATCCTTGCTCCTTGGCGGGAGCGGCAACCCCGTTCTCGATCTCCGCATCGCCGCCAAACTCGAATCTGTGAGCCCAATCGGAGATTTCCGACTCAGGAAACTGGAGACGAAAGGTCATGATTCACCCCTTCATGTTCATCTGTGGAGTCGGAATCTGCTTCCCCGGATTTTGGTCAGTTTGACAATATGCGGCGATCCTTTTGCCCATGACGCAAGGCCGTTGCTAATGAGCCATGTTCCGATATGCCTGGAACGAATCTCGGGGCAGGTTCCCCAAAACGACTTCGAGAGGGTCGCCTTGACCGTCCCGGCGCCGGGGATGTCGATCTCAACATGCGTCCAGGCTTTATTGAAATATACATCCCTGTCCTGCTTCGAGATCCTCACGCCATATCCCGAGCCAGATCCTTTCGGCTTTCCGTTGTTCCAGGTGGTGACGTTCATAATCAACTCCTCATCCCTTTTTCTCCCCGGACATGGCGCTCCCAGAAAGTCCGGTAGGAGTCCCGGGTTTCCGTGACGTAAGGCTTGCGCAGGGCGATGAGCTCCTCGGGCGTCTTGTCTTCCAAACCGATGCCGCGCCCTTGTGCCTTACTGAAATACTGGTTATCAGCGACATTGCAGAACGCGCATGCCGTGACGATGAAGCGCGGGTCGTCCCGGAGGGGATGCCCCTTGGGGAGAAGATGCTCTTCCGAGAGGGAGAGCCAGGAGGAGAAAGATTCGCGGCCGTCCAAGCCGCAATAGACGCATTTCCATCCGTCCCTTCGGTGGGTTCGAAGGGCATACCCGCGCAGCGAGTCTGTATATTGCGGCATCGGCACCCCCCGTGGACTTTATCACTCCATCTACCTTCTTTCTGTCAGACGTCATTGACTCGGAAGGAAGGGTATTTGTCGTCACAATAGGATGAGCGTCAACATTGCCCGGACATGTCCCACGGTAAAAGAACCCCGAACGGACTGCAATCCCCGTGCAAAAAGAAATCGTTCGGATGCGCACCCCGAAGGTCTATTGCTGGAACCCATCTTAACGGAACGCGTTCCAGATCTCGATCCGAAGCTTGTGTCCAACCTGTGAGCGGTTATTGTGCTACCAGTGAAACCGGTTGATGACAAATCTCGCAGATTGGCATACGCTCTGACCTGCCCCCCGGACTGCGATTCGGAAGGCCGGGACCATCGATATGTCAATGCGAGACAATTTCAAGAAAAAAACTATCTCAAACATTGCACGCCGAGTTTCCTATCTATGTTCAAATCCGGATTGTAGGCGGCAAACAGTCGGACCGCAGGCCGGGGGTGAAAGCTCAATAAATATTGGTGTGGCTGCGCATATTTCAGCGGCTTCCGTCGGCGGGCCACGATATGCCCCCTCTCTGAGCACAGATGAACGCCGGAATGAATCGAACGGTATCTGGCTCTGTCAAACCTGCTCAAAATTGATAGACTCCGATGACAGGCACTATACAATCGATTTGCTACGCGAGTGGAAAAGCACGGCAGAAGAAAGAGCTTTTGTCGCGATTGCCAGCGCCCCGGACAATCTGGCTCGCACTGCCAAGATTATCGTCGAACTCGATGAAACCGACCGGACACTGATCAAAGGGCTGGGGCTACCGAAGAACGACGATATTGATATCGTGACATCGCGTATGCTCACCGCCGCCAAGGCAGACGTTGACGCCTTTAAGGGGGTGCGTGAATGGCCGCGACATTCCATCTCTTTAAACTTGCGGACACAGAACAGTAGCGGTGTCCACGCAGTAAGCGTTGCAGGTATGGCCGCCGCGATCGCAAATGCCACTGATATCTCCATCGTCGCCGCACCGGGCACCGGAAAAACCACGACTCTAGTTCAGGTGGCAGACACCATTTTATGTTCTGATGCGGCTATCGCTGTTTTCGTGCCACTCGCAGAATGGTCATCGTGTACCGATCGCATTTTTCATTCACTTGTGCGCCGGAATGCATTTCAGGGTTTTCGCGAGCAGCACTTCAGTTTGCTTGCCTATCATGGCCGGCTGGTGCTGCTGCTCGATGGGTGGAACGAACTCGATCTCGATTCGCGAAAACGCGCAATTCACGAACTCAACGCCTTGCGACGCGACTATCCGCTGCTCTGCATGGTGGTGAGTACGCGGCGACAGGCACAAGATGTCCCTATCTCTGGTCCAACCATTGAGATCGAAGCGCTCTCTGAGGAACAGCAACTGGAGATCGCACGGGCTATTCGCGCCAAGGACGGGGAAGCGCTGGTAGATCGTGCATGGCGCACGCCGGGCGTGCGCGAGCTGATTTCCATTCCTCTCTATCTCAACGCGCTGCTCACCTCTGCACCGAGTGGCGCGATGCCGACCACCAAGGAGGAGGTGCTCCGGCTCTTTGTGACCGAACATGAGTCCTCGCCCGGTAAAGCCGACATGCTAGGACGGGAACTCCTTGGCTTCCACCGGTACATTCTCGTAGCGCTGGCTGTTGAGGCGACAAGAGCAACCCATACTACCATTGGTGACTACAAGGCCCGCGCGGTTATCAGCCAGGCCGGAGATCGGTTGGTAGCAGAGGGACAAATCTCGACACGGCTGGAACCCACTAATGTTATCGACGTGCTAGTGAGTCATCACATGCTTATTCGTTTCGCCGCAAATAGCGGCGTGTCCTTTCAACACCAGCAGTTTCAGGAATGGCATGCATCATTCGAAGTCGAGCGGCTAATGCGCGCCTCGGCAGAAGGCGACGTAGAAGCCGACAAAATGTTGGCCTTCGACGTTCTCGACATGCCTGCCTGGGAAGAATCGATTCTATTTACCTGCGACCGACTGTCGCGTGCGGACCGTGCAGGTGCAAGAGCTGTTGCCGCAGCGGTCCTGCGTACGCTTTCAATTGATCCAATGCTCGCAGCCGAGATGATCTATCGCTCGGCCCCGGAAGTGTGGGATCTCGTTAAGCGCAAGGTCGACGGCTTTGTCGGGCACTGGCATAAGCCAGGCACTGTAGATCGCGCGGTCCGATTCATGATCACCACCGGCCGAGCGGAATTTGCATCACAGATTTGGCCGTTGGTAACAGACCCTGATATGCAGGTGCATTTGAAAGCACTTCGGGCCGCACACCGTTTTAGGCCGAGCGTGCTTGGCCCGAACGTACAGGCGCAAATCGCGGGGCTTCCGGAGCAAGTCCGTGAGCACCTTATTGCAGAAATTGCTAGCAATGGCGACATCGAAGGAATTGAGTTTGCGACAACCCTTGCCAAGGCGGACCCAAGCACGACGGTGCAGTTTGCCGTGATCGAGGCACTGCAGTTCAGACGCGCTCATCGCTTCGTGACCGACATTCTGAAGACGGCATCGGACAGGGTATGGTGCTTGTTGGCGCGTAAAGGTTACGCGGATGACATACCCGATCCGGAGTCAGCGGCGCGGTTGCGGCGCGAGCGGCAATCATGTATTGAAGGCGAAGGTAATGCGTTGACCAAGTTAGATCTCCTCATGGAGGGGGAAGCCAAGGACTTGGCTATTGCCGGCCAGATCGCAGCCCTGATCGCGTCAGAGGATTTTTCTGTTAAAGACAGTCGGGCGCCAAGGATTATGAAGGGGGCATTCGAGCGCTATCCAAAAGAGACTGGCGAAGCCTTGCTTATTCGCATTCAGGCGGGCCGTGATCTTCCATATCAAAGTGAAGAGCTATTGAAGGATGTTGCCGCTGTGGACGAAGGCGCCATTCCCAAAATGGTCATCGATTGCGCGCGCGACAATCTCGTGGCAAACACAGCCGCTGTCATGGTTGGGCCGAAGACTGTTGGCATTCTGATAGATGGGTTTCTTGCGCTTGACAAGAAGATTCAAGAAATGACTAGGCCTATCGATGAGGTGACTCGCGATGAATATTATCGCCTGAGGGATCGGATATCGATCAGTAGAACTGAAGCGTTCCTGACAGCGCTCCTGGACCGTAGCGATACCAAAGATCCGCACTGCATAAGTGTCTTGGCAGACCTTCTCGCTCGCCATGGGAAGGGAGTGGAAAAAGGTCGCCTGCAGGCGGAACCCGCCCTGATTGAGCCCATCGTCAGCGTGGTCAAAATCTGGGTTGAGGTACTGTTGGCATCACCACAGGCGAATCGTCATCAGTTCGTCGAAGTGGTCCGCGCCATCGAAAGGCTTCCAAGACCTGAATTCGTGGAGCGCCTTCACCGCCTTCTTGAAGAAGACCTCTCGCGTTGGCAGAGCGCGCGCCGAGAGTATTTTGCGCGCTCGGCACGCGGGTCGATGCCGCAGGATGTGACGATGTCATACACGCTTCAGTACCGTCGGGCCTTTGCCGCCATTGGCAACGCGCAAGTTTTTGGACTAATGGGGGAGTACCTTGCGAACCCGCACTTCGGGATCGATGCTGCATACGTCCTGCACGATATCTGGAAAAAGCAGCAACAAGCGTCGGAGGAACTGTGGTTCCGCTTCGGGCCGGACTTCTCTACAGCGAAGATACGGCGCAAGCAATTGGAGGAGAATGGATACTGTGACACCTCGCCTCATGCCGAAGCCATCTTCGCAGTGATTAATTGGATGACACGGCCGGGCAGTGCTGAACCGCATCAGCGCCACGCCTTGCGGCTCGCCAAGATCGCGTTGAGTATGCCGCATGGTGATAAAGGATTCGTTATTGACGCGCTGCTGTCATTGCCCCAGCCGACCCTGGAAAAGGGTGACCTTTTGGAGTCACTCGTACTCTCAGGATATATGATCAGCACCGAAATGGTGCTCGATGGATTGAGAGAGTTGTTGGAGGCCTCAAAGCAGAAACCCTGGCTGCTGGACGAGGTGCATAATGGGATCGAAAACTGGCTCGCACTTTTGCCATTTTCAGATCGTCCCGCAGCAGTCCATGAAGGATTAGCGCTTATTGATATGCGCTTCCGGGCGCCGTGGCGATTGCGGGGGCTATTATCGGCATTGGACAATGCACCGGACTCGCAGGCTGAGAAGTCGCTTGAAGAGCTGGCAGAAAACGACCCGCGGTTTTATGCCGAGGATGCGTGGCTGAAAGCAGTTGTCGCTCGGGGCACGTTGTCGTCGGCCGCAATGCTCCTAGGTCTCATTTGTGATGGCAAGCTGGCCGGGAACAAGGGAGAGATCGATCATTGGAGGCTTGCGGGCGACCTTGCAGGTGTGATCCGTGAACATTCAGAAATGCGAAGTGAACTGATTCGCCGCTATGAATGCCTGCCGGCTGGGGAGAATAGGACAATCATCGAGGGCGCGATTGCGGAGCTTGCCGACCCCGAGTGTATGTTGGCCCTGGTTCGAGGATATGCCCGTGACAAACGGCCTTTTGACGGCTCACTACACCGTTTGGTCGAGAACTTGGCGCTTGGTAAGAAACCGCTAGCCGACTGGGGCGCAAATGTGTACAGCTTGTACGGCGTCGACGTCGCTGCCCTCCGTAAGGAGCTTCATGGATTCCTTTACGGCGGGCCAGCGGAATTGAGGGTGGCCGAGGCATGTCTCGTTGCGATCGACGAACTCCGTGACGAACATGGGCGCGTCGATTCCGAACCGCGTCATCCTAATATCGGATCTGGCCACCCTTGGCCGCTGGCGGCAGGAGTACAATATGATTCGACGCCACAGCTCGCTGAATGACGTGACACCGGCCGAGTTTGCCGGGCGGTTCGAGGAGTAAAAATCAGGCGAAAATCTCCGCGTGTAGTTGGTCATCTTTCGGGGGGCAGGTCATACAGATTCCTGAAATTATAAAATTTTGCGTCGACCTCGGAAGGGGTCTTATTTTATCGTAGTCAACTTCAGCCGGGGGCCTACCCCCCCCCTGGGTTTCCCGACGGATCGAGGCGCGATCGATACGATTGGGTGAGGGTCAATCCTTCCAGAAGTTCTTGAATCTATCCGGCGACAGTTCCGTGTACCGCACCGTATGCTGAATGTTTTTGTGCCCCATGTACGCCTGGATTGCTCGGGTGTCCTGGCCCTTTGAGGCGAGGTAGTAACCCGTAGCGTGTCGGAGCATGTGGGGATGGACGGGGAACCCAACCTCTGCCAGCTCGCCAGCCCGTGCGACGATCTTCCTGGCCGTGGCTGCTGTCATTGGTCCTCCGCGCTCGGTGGAGAAGACGTAAGGGGAGTCAGGGTATTCCCGGAACAGTTTCCGGAGGGCCCGGATTTCGGGCCCCCGGAGTGGGTGGACGGAGGGTGTCCCGCTTTTGAGACGGTTGACGTGGAGAAGGCCCTGATCGAGGTCGACCTGATCCCGGCGCCATGCGATCATCTCCGACACTCGCCCCGCGTGTCGGTAGGTTAGAAGGATGAGGGTGGCATCCCGGTGACCATGCCGGCCGGCGTTCTTCGCCGCGGTGATCATAGAGTCGACCTCGGCGGGGGAGAGGTACTCCCGGGAGCGGCGCTCCCTGTTGGGTGTCCTCATCGGGGGCGACTTTCCTATTTTCGATGGTTGGGGGAGCTTGATGACCCGGCCCATTTCCCGTGTCCCTCCTGTAGTGGGCTGGGCATACTTTACCATAAAAGGTTATTAATGGGAAAGTATATGTATCGGGGCGACGGATCTTTCCCCTCTCCTGATCGCTGGTCCTGGGGATGCATACGGCCTTTTGGAGGCAGAGCGCCAGTTCCCCGCCGTCTTCAAGCGGGTTCCTCATTCGGGCCGGACTCATGACCAGGGGGCTGGATATCATCGGTGGTGGTCGAAGCCGCTCCTAGCTCCAGGTCGATGGTCTTGGGCGCCGGCGGAGGATCGTTCAGGAAGACGCTCAGGTCCACATTGATGAACGTGCGTGGGGGCGGCGCGCTATCCTGACGCACGGGATACCGCCTGTCGGCGTACAACTTCGCGACACCGATGGCATCGGAGCCTTTGATCTTCTTCATTTTCACGCCACGGTCCAGAAAGTTATCGACCAATTTCCCGAGTTTCTCATCTCTCGCCACGGACACAAGGCCCGAAGTCAATTCTCCTTGCTCCCGTAGTCGGGTCATCGCCTTTTGTGCGGTCGTGGGGCTAATGCCCATGAACTCAGCCGCTTTCCTCACCGAAAATCCTTTTGCCATCAAGGCCTTGATTGCAGTATCGGACGCCATTTGGATCGGGTTTCTCTTCCGAGGCCCGAGTTTCCGGGATTGTGCCTGACCTGTTACACCTTCTTCCTTCTTCACGGGGTACCTCCTTCCTCGTTCTGGTGTTGTCCATCAGGGTGCGACAGTCCGTGTCGCACATCCCCGTCCTGTGCCAGCGGTGCGGGCACCTGTGGTCTCCTGCACGTCTCCAGGGGATCCGCTTGCATAGCGCAGCCTGCGGCGGCGCATGGGTCGGGATCGTCGATGGCGCGAACCTCGGGGACGTCACCACCCCTGTCACAACTTTTGTCACAACCCTGTTGTGACAGTAAATTCGCTTTTGTTTTCATATAGTTAATGCCTCTTTTTTGTCTCTTAAGAGGGGGAGGTGGTATTTTCCCCCCTGTACCCTTATAAATATCGGAAAAGCTAACCTAACCATTTGTAACATAAAAGAAAAAACTGTCACGAAGAAGTTGTGACACTTCTTGTGACACCCTCGGGTTGCAGGAAAAACATTCCCGACTCCTTGTCAAACCCGACCTCCTTCTCTTTCATTAAGTTGTCAAGAGCCGTGGTGTAAAACCATATACCCGTCTGATTGACGTGGAGGGCTCGTTTCAGTTCACGGTTTCCAACCTTGCCCTTTGCCCGCAGAGTGCGCCGGATCTTCTCCTCCAGTTTCGCCACAACGTTGTCCGCGTCGATGGGATCATGGAGTTGGCGAACGTGGTGCTGGTGATCGCACAATGTGATGACCTTCTGCATTGTTTCCACGTCGACCTTATCCTTCAGGTCGTTCACGGCCAACAGAGACGCGAAGCGCAAGGCGTAGGTGTCCAACCGCTTACCGTGGATCGTTGGGGGGCGGCCCATGTACCAGTCGTGATATAACTCCCGCGCCTCAAGTTCTATATCCAGAACGGGGTGCTTCTCGGCATGGTCGAGTACCGCCGATAGTTTTGATCTGGCCAAACGTTTGGACTCTTCCGGTATCGTCCGCGGACAGGAGAATCTCCGCTGGCCTTTCCCCGTGACCAGCCACAACCGGTTATTGAACCCGATGTCGGTAAATGCGGGGCTCCACGTTCGCTCATATGTCGCAATGGTGGAGGCGGCGAGGATGGCCAGGTGTGCGTTTTTTAGGAGAACCCAATTCTTCTTCGTACGAGACTCGTAATAGTTGCTTTCGAACAAGGTGTTCACGCACGGGAGAAGGACCGACGATTCGATCTTACACTTCCCGACGAACGCCATAAATTCGTCGAACGCCAACAGGAGTTTTTTGTTGCTTCCCTCAAGCCGTGTTTGTAACCCCTCAGCCGACCCGACGCCCCAGCACGTGAGGAAATCTGCGATCGACTCAACAAAGAAGGAGACCACCTTTGAGATCGCGGTTGACTTGCGGTCGTCCGCCGAATTTGCGAGGAGCAAGGTGTACAGGCGGGGCTGTGGCCGAAGTTCAGAATCAATCGTCAGGGAGCCGGACAGATAGCTTCCAAGACACGTCAGGTAGGACATGTAGAAAAACTGTTTCGGTGCCTCCATGTAAGAGCTGTACAGGTGCGCAAACGCTCCCGCGGCTCCCGTCATTATTTCCGCGGGGAAGTCACGGACGTTGGGACCCTGTACCTCTGCTGGAGGGGCGGCGACCTCCACGGTAGGCGTTCTCGCCCCCCTTCGCGCCTCATACGCGAACGCGATGGGGCTCCACTTCCCGAGGGTCTTTATTTCCGCGCATTGTCCAGCGGGACAGAGTTCCGCACAGGGAGGCGGGGAGCCGTGAAGGGATGCGGTTTGCTTCTCGGTTTCGCGCGAGTTGAAGTCGTCCAGGTGAGAGAATATTTCCCGGACGGCCCGCTCCGGGCCTCCGTCGAAAGCGCGGTACAGGTTCATGACGCGGATCCGCGCCAGGTGTTCGCCGGGTTTATTCTCGGGAAGGAGGCGACCCGCCTCGATTGCATTTCGCCGCAAACCGTCAAGCTCCGGGCATCGCTCGAAGACGACCCCGATGAGATCGAGGGAGAGGAGCGTTCCCGTGGAAGGTTTCTTCGTCGGGGGTTGTTGTACCTCGCTCTCCACCGGGAGGAGTGCCACGAAGTCCGAAAGACTAAATTCCCGTTCGGGATGCCAGTCCTCGCGGGTAAGTGTAACGGGCCTCGGCGGGTTATAGATCGGCTTACGGTTGACCGTATTGATGAGCCTAAGAATTTGAGGAATGCCGCAAGCCACTGGGTCCGCTCGAAACGTGAACACCAAGGATTTTATGATCGCCTTGACGCGATGGAAGTCCTCGCGTCCTGCGGGTTCGGCGAGGAACCAGTGCACTTGAAGGCCCCCACCCGAGGGGATGATCGCGGACGGTTGAAGCGGAAACGCCGAGAGCATTTTCCGGGCCTCGGCTTCCGTTATTCCTGTCTTAAAATCAATATCAATGCGGAGTGCCGGAACCGCGACGGCGTGATCCTCGTCGAATCCGCCATTGAGGGCGGAGGTGTTAAAGTAGATGTTGTATTTCCCGGCGAGCTTTTCGGCGTCGGCGAGTAACGCCTCAATGTCTGTGTATGCTTTTTGGTGGACAACCTTGGAGGGTGCCTTTTCGACGATATGCAAGGCACGAAGTTCTATGTTGCTCCCGTCGCACTCCCGGAAGTATCGTTCGAGAAATTCCCGGCCGCCTACCAGATCCGCCGTCATCGGAGCGCCCGTCTCGGCAAGGGGCGCCGCCGTACATACCTGGTCCAGCGTTCCCGTTTGTCTACGTATCGCGGAGGTAGAGGCTTGACGCGCATCCGCTCGATCGGAATGACGGCCCTGACCCCGTGGGGTTCGCGGGAAGGGGAGGGAGTCATCCGCGCGGGAACACTTTTGCGTTTTGTAAAAATGCGTACACGTCCCGGAGGTCGTAGCGCACGGCTTTCCCGAGTTTCATGTACGGGATGCCCGTCCCGTAGTACCGCTGTTTCCTCAGAGTTGAAAGGGACAACCCGCTGATATTCGAAACGATTTGTTCTTTGACGCTCTGAACCTTCCCTGTGTCGTCCACCGTTTCCCCCTTTGTCACGTCTTACCTAATAGGGGAGGTAAAAATATGGGGGGGTGCTTATTCTACGGGTGTTGGGTCCTGAAAGTGCGGTGGGGGAGAAGGGGTGAGTCTTACTCCTGTTCGTCCTCCTTAGATTGAAGTTCTCGGCTTTTCTTAGTGAGCCATTCGGCGTGGATGTGCTTCTGTTCCATCATTTCTGGTTCCTTTACCTGGTGAAGATATATATCTTCCGGAATTCCAATTTTTTCTTTGGCATCGGGGCAAAGTTCCTTGCAAGGCCCCCCTCTATCGGGATGCTCTTTGCAGGATGCGCATTCGCGAAGGTTCCAATGTTTCAGTTTGTACTTCTCGCGGTCGTACGGAAAACCCTCGATGATCTTATGTGCCTTATAGAAACTCATTTTTACCGCTCCGACCGTCATCTCCATAATTCGGGCGATTGCGGCGTAACCCTTCTTCTCTCGGCGCAGTTTCCATATCCTAAGAGGTTGCCATGCCTCGTCCCGAGTTCGCGTCGTGTCCAGTTCCCACCGGGAGTAGTTTTTTCCCCACTCCGAGTCCCTGGTATTTTCTCGGTGGTACTTAACGCGGTCGAAAAATACCCCGAATTCTTTCAGCAGTTCCGATTTCTTCTTCCTGAGGTCCACGACAAGGAGACGTTCATGCGGAAGCAATCCTGAGAGGGGGAAAGGGACGAGTTTCCTCTTGAACCACGGAGATACCCCCCCTGATGTTATAGATTCATACCGCCGTTGTTGTTTTTCCCTTTGTTCCAACTCAAAGACAGAAATACTCGCCTGCTCGGTAGATCCCTCGCGATTCTCATCATCTTGGACGGTCTGCGGAATACCAAGGCTAGGGGGCAAACGGCGGAGCAGGGCCTCCTCGTGATTGTGGACAACATGCCGGATACCACAGGCAGAGAACATACCTCGAAGCGCGGTTTCACGCCTTTCCTTCGGGACGTTCTCGATGTCCTTCATGGGATCAAGGAGGTCCAGCGATTCCTCCGGGGTGAGGACTTCTCGACGACCGTCTGCCGAAAGCATGGAAACATCGAATGGAGGATTGAGGATCCCGAAACCCTCCTCCAAACATTTATGGAACCAGACGTGTGTATAGGCAACCGGTTCGAAGAACTCCTTAAACATATCCTCAAGGGGAATCTCTTTCCCGAACCGGTCCACAGCAGGAATATTTGGAGCACGACCTTCCCGAACCGCTGATCTCCACTCACTGTAGGCGCAAAGGATACGGTCCCTGTTCTCCTCGACGAATTTCCTATACCCAGAATTTTCCTTCAGGAAAGCAAATCGGAGGGACGCCAACTCAACATCGTCATGCTTCGGGGAGCGGGGTTTTGACATCATCATCAACCACCTCCTGCCGGTGGTTCCTGCGAGTGATCCAGGGGGTGGCGGCAGGAGCACCACTTGTCGCCTTCCGGCTATCTCCCGGCAGTTGGTTACTCGAAAAGGTCCGCATGCGTACCCGTCCGCTCAAAGATGATGACGTCGGGTTCGCGCTTGTAGACGAGGAGCCAGTCCGGTTCGACGTGGCACTCACGCCGCCCGGAGAATTCACCTTTCAATGCGTGGTCCCTGAGTCTTGGATCAAGCGGCACTTCCTGAACCAGCGCCCGCATAACCGCCTGAAGTTTTGAAACGTCTTTCCCTCGCCTTGCGGCAAGCCTGAATTCCTTCTCAAAGCGCCCCGTGGTCCGGAATGCCAGCATCAGGCGCCCATCTTCTTAAAGAAGTCGTCGAGACTCGGGTATTCATGCAGGTCTTCGCCCCGGTCGGTCTTCTCGAATGTCTGGCGCGTCACTGCGTTCGGAATCTCCACGGGGAAGGGGAGTCCCTTGCGGAGCCGGACCTGTGAGTAAAAAAGATTGATCGCCTCGGAACTTGAGATTCCGAGTTTGCGAAATACCCGCTCTGCGTCCGCCTTGAGCCCCGGCTCCGTGCGTGCCCTGATCGTCGCCGTCTTCATGCCTCCACCTCCCCGCGTTTCTTGACTGACAGTGTACCCCGTCCGGGGAACAAGTTCAAGACGTTCCGCCTCCTGTCTTTGTTTCTTTGGCCTTCTTCGCATCCTGTTCCGTTGCCGCGATGATCCGCCCAGCGACGTTAGCGGCCTTTTTAAGAGTTTCATCCCGAAGGTGCGCGTATCGTTGCGTCATCGTCGGGGACTTGTGGGTCAGGAGCCGCTGGAGCGTGTAGAGGTCCACTTCGCCGGACGATGCGAGCATGGACGCGAAGGTATGCCTTAACCCGTGCATCGGCCGGAAGCTTGCGGGAAGTCCCGCCGCCGTCCGGATCGCGCGGAAGCTCTTTGCCGCGTCCGTCCGTGGCCTATCTTCCTTCCGGTTCTTGATTTTGCGTCCGGGGAATACATACGCTGAGCCATCCCGCCGGGGTCGGTTCTTCAACAGTTCTCGCGCTTCGTCGGGAAGCGGGATCGTTTGATCCGTCCCGCCCTTCGGTTCTCGTAGTGTGATAAAGCCCCGTTGAAAGTCGAGGTCATCCCATTTCAACGCGAGGATTTCTCCGCGCCGCATCCCGGTAAACATTGCGAGGAGCATCATTTCCCGCGCGTCCTGATCCAGCAGCGTTTTATTGCCGTCCTTGTCCGTTACGGTCCCGTCGCGGAGGATGCCCAGGAGCCGCGCCATTTGCTCCGCGTTCAAGTCCTCCGTCCGGAGGTTATTCACGTGGGGGAGCGTGACGCGGAAGCGGAGGGGATCGCATAGCCGCTTGTTCGCGGCGAAGTTCGACAGCCGGCGGAGGAGTTCGAGGATGTTCTTTACCGTCCCCGGCGCCTTCTTCTTCGCGATGGACAGCCGGAGCCGGTCAACGTCAAGGGGGACTATCTCCCGAGGCTCCCGGTCGCCGAAGGCGGGGGAGAGGTATTTCGTGAAGTTCGTTTCATCGGTTGCGCTTCGCTTCATGCCCGGCCGTCCGGCCTTGTATTCCGTCCAGAGCTTCGAGAAGGTCCACCGCACCGCCTCGGCCTGTGCTTCTGCCCGCTTCGCCTCGCGTCGATCCTCGTTTGGGAGTTCATTTCCTCTGCTGCGCTCCCCTCGTATCCCGCTCGCCTTCGACGGCGTCATCCGAACCTTGTCGAATTGTCTCCCCACCTTCTCGAAGTGCTGCCGGTGGTCCGGTGTTCGATACCGGATGTAATAGGTGCGCTCTAATTTTCCGTCGGGGCTTCGTGCAGCGCTTTCGAGGTAGAGAACGCCAGGGTAATCGGTCGGGTGAAATTGCGCTTGCGGAAGGTCCAGCTTCTTCTTTGGCATCGCCCCCCCCCTACATTGGGATAAGGTGTGTGATAATCCTCGCCGGGACCTCAGGGTTCAAATCCGGGATTTTCGGGGCCACCTTGAGTCCTTTAGGTTCTTGCCCGAAAATCTCTTTATCACACCCTTTATCACACTATAAGGGAAAAAACAGGCAAATCAAGGAAAAACTATGACAGCCTGAAAATAAAGGGAAATACATGATTCGGTTGAAGATATTTGATTTATAAGGGGAAGGGAAAAAGGGGCGAATTCACTCTCATAACCCGAAGGTCCCAGGTTCAAATCCTGGCCCCGCTACCAAATCAATTAAAGGGGTTACGGCCCAAAGCCGTGACCCCTTTTCTCTTTGGTTCCTCTGTGGCATCTTTTCCTGCGATCCAAGGGAGAGAAGAGCACCATTTCATTTAAAATACGCGTTATGCTAGCTGGGTCGAAGGACCCAGTGGGGTAAAATGAGTGTAGTAGGGGGGGCGCGATGAAGCTCTCGGTGGAAGTGACGGGCATCGAGGAACAGCAACTCTCCGAAGCTGCCCGGCGACTGAACGTTCCAGAGGAGGATTTGGCGCTTGCGGCCGTGAGGGATCTGCTCGCACAACGCGAAGCGGATTTTGATCGGGCGGCAGCCCACGTCCTCGCAAAGAATCGCGAACTGTACCGTCGCCTTTCGTAGTGCGATACCTCACGTTCGCTGAAGTTCTGGAACTTCATCGGCGTGTGGTAGCGGAAACTGGCGGCGCCACGGCTCTTCGTGATTTAGGCGCATTGGAATCTGCCACCGCGCAACCTCGGGCCTCCTTTGGCGGAAATGACCTTTATCCGTCCCTTGAAGAAAAAGCCGCAGCACTCGCCTTCTCTCTGATTCAAAATCATCCGTTCGTCGACGGCAACAAACGAGCTGGTCATGCGGCGCTTGAAACGTTTCTTGTTTTAAACGAGAAGGAGTTAAACGCCGATGCCGACGAGAGCGAACGGATCATATTGGCCGTCGCCTCCGGAACGTGTGGTCGAGATGGGCTTCTCGAATGGATTCGTTCCCATATGGTGTCATTGAAGAGATGATTTTGTAGATGTCGGAATTGCAGCACCCCCCCCCATGTGTGACAATTCATAAGTAAGTCACGACAGCGATTGTCGCCCACCCGTCCTATTATCGGTCTATCCCGCTCCGCCGATCTATTCACTTCTGCGTAAGGTAAGCCGGAGCGAACTGTAGCGAGCGGCCTAACGAAGAATTGTCTGATTTGAACTTCCGCCGTTTTCAATTAAGATGACCGAATGCGGGTTGAAGAGGAAATCAGATATTGGATCGACCTCGCAAGATACGATCTCGGTGTCGCCGGGAGTCTTCTGAAGGTGAGGAAATGGCACAGGCGGCTGTCCGCAGAAATCAGGAGTTAGAAAAAGTCCTGGGCTTGATCCGGGAAGCGGTGCGACGGCTTGACCTCAACGGGATCCGCGTCGCCCGGGCCATCCTCTTCGGCTCCTTCGCTCAAGGCCGAATGCGGGAGTGGAGCGATATCGACGTGGCGTTGATCTCACGGGATTATCGTCCGACGGATTTCCGTCAGAGAGTCAGGATCGGCCTGATCTGCCAGGATGTGGACGTCCGGATGGAAACGGTCGTGTATCGCCCGGAGGATTTTCGCAAGGGGGAACCTCTCGCCCGAGAGATCGAACGCACGGGGATCGAGCTCCGCTTCTGATTCGCGGCTACCATCCTCGACGATCATCGAGGATGTCACCGTATAATGTCGAAAATCGTTCTTTTCCCTGTCGTCCAGCGTCTAGCCCAATGGAGTCCAGTGGCGGTCTTAATCCCCGAGGACATCAGTGCGACCGCGGTTCCCCACGGGGAACGGAAATTCCATTCTTTTCTGAAAATCCTCTTCGAAGCCCGCCCCGACGTCAGCGGAGAATCTTCGGGCAACCCACCCGAAGGTAAGGATTTCCGCTAAACTTCGTACCCGATTTATCCGAAAAGTGATTTGAAAAAGAAGGCTTGGCCGCAGGGCTTTATGCGCCCGGAATGTGCCTCCGGTGTTTCCCACTGGACGGGGGGGTCTTCAGAATTCGGTGAAAGGGAAAGGGTTGGCGGGATCGGAAATGACGAGAGCGACGGTGTACCACAAACCCGGGGCAGGGGTCCGAAAAATGGAAACCACCCGGTGGTGGACCGCGCTCTTCCTCCTGCTCATCATGTACGCAGGAATTTACTTCTACACCAAGAGCGTCAAGGTGATCGCAACGCTTGGCTTGCCCGTCGCCCTGGTCGTCTTCGTCGGTATTATTTATTGGGTGAAATCGTTGGGCGATAAAGCGGAAGCGGTCGCTGATCGGGCCCTCGATGCCCGCCGCGGAGCGGTGGCCGAAGAGGCTGTCGGCAACCTATTGGCCGATCTCTCGGAAAAATTTTATGTTGTGAATGACGTTGCATCCAAGCGAGGGAACATCGACCATATCGTCATCTCCACGAAAGGGATCCTCACCGTCGAGACGAAAAGCCACAAGGGAGTCGTTACCTGTGAAGGGGAGATGTTGAAGCGCGACGGGAAACCCTTCGAGAAGGACTTTATCAAGCAGGCATGGGCGGAGGCGTATTCGATTCGCGATCTTCTCACGGATAAAGGGATCTGTAATCTGAAACCTCAACCGGTGATCGTATTCACGGAAGCGGATGTGCAGGTTAATGAAAAGGTTCGAGGGGTAAAAATTATCGGCAGTAAGGATCTTCACGCATTCTTGGAAGGGTTGCCCGACTGGATGAGTGAAAGACTTTCGAAGGCCATTATCGACTGCCTATTGTCGGCTCAATATTACTATAGGGATAGGGAACGCATGCCGAAGGTTGTGGCGCACAACATCGCCAGTGCTCTCACCGAGGAGGTCGTGGTTTCACCTACCTATAAAATCTGACCATTCGTTAATACCAGCACCTCCGAACCACGATCATTTTCACGTGTTCTCTTGAAAAACCTCTAGCCCAATATCCCCATGGCCTAATGTTTCTGATTGAGGATATCAACGTGCGGGAAATTCTGCCGAGGCGCTATAATACACGCGCCCTCCGCAACGATAGTATTGGGATCCATATTGTGGCCGTCGGGCGTCAATCCACGCAAACCACATTATCCGACCTCATGATCCGCAGGCCGGTTATCCACCGTTCGTTGAGGAGGGGACAATGTCAACCGTCACCGAGATCGCACCGGACGTCTACCGCATTTCGATCTACGAATCCCAGTTCAAACTTCAGTTCAACCATTTCCTCGTCAAGGACAAGGAACCGCTGCTCTACCATGCCGGGATGAAGGGCATGTTCCCGCTCGTCCGGGAAGCCGTGGGGCGGATTATCGACCCCGCAACGATCCGGTGGATCGGTTTCAGTCATTTCGAGTCGGACGAGTGCGGTTCCCTGAACGAGTGGCTCCAGGTGTCCCCGCTCGCACAACCGCTTTGTACGGTCGTGGGGGCACTCGTCAACGTCACCGATTTCGCCATCCGGACGCCGCGCTGGATTCTGGAAGAGGACGTTCTCGATACCGGGAAGTATCGGTTCCGCCTCTATGCCACCCACCACCTGCCGCACTCTTGGGATGCGGGGATGCTGTTCGAGGAGACGAACCGAACGCTATTCGCTTCGGACCTGTTTCTCCACGGCGGCGAAGTTGACCCGCTTGTCGACACCGATGTGGTGGGGCGGGCCCGAAAGGCAATGATCGACTTTCAATCTACTCAATTGCTGAATTCCATCTCTTACAGTTCCACTACCGAGCGCCAGATGGCCAAGCTCGCCGCTCTCCAGCCAAAGACCCTGGCAATCATGCATGGGTCCTCGTTTGCGGGGGATGGCGGAAATGCGATCCGTAACCTGGCATCGGCCATGAAGGAGGTTCTCGGGAAAGAGGAATGACGCCCCCCGAGCGACCGTCGGGGCAACCCACCCCGAAGGTCCCAGGTTCAAATCCTGACCCCGCTACCAAATCAAATAAAGGGGTTGCGGCCCAACGCCGTGGCTTTTTTTTCCCCCCCGTTACAGGTTCAGTTTTTCCGCAATTCCGGTCGCGGGTAGAAAATTATATCGCCTGCCTTGCTTCCCCCTGCTCAAATATCCCCGCTCGACAAGATTGAACAAGTCCGCTCTCGCGGTGGCCCGGACGACGTTGTGGGAGTTCTTGTGGGATTCGATGGTATATGCCGCGTTCGGATGTTTCAGGGCGTGCTGGAGGAGGGCCAGTTGTCGATAATTCAGGTCGGGGATGTTCCGTAACAGAGTGGTAGCCTTCCGCATCTCTTTCTGCTTGCGGGCCAGATAGTGATGCAACTCCTCCAACGCCAAATGGATCGCCTTCAGATGGTAAATAAGGAAATAGGTGGCGTCGCGGTCATCGTGCTCGGCGTATAAATACGCCCTTCCGTATTGCCTGACCGATTTCAATATGATTCTCGAAACGCTGAGGTACTCGAACAGCCAGTAGTTATGCGCCAGCATGTACCAGTAAAAGACCGCCCTGGCGGTTCTTCCGTTGCCATCGACATACGGATGTTCATAGGCAAACCAGAAATGGAGCAGGATGGCCCGAATTACCGGATGAACGAAGGGTTCGGTGCCCTTGTCGTTGGCAAACGCCAGGAACTTTTCCATCCGTTGGGGAAGTTCCCCGGCAGGTGGTGGCACATGCAATATTTGTCCGTCGCTTTCGTCCACCACGATGATTGGATCTTTCTCGCTCCGGAATCGGCCTGCCGCGGAGGGATCCTCCAATGTTCCTTCCGTCAACGATCCATGGAGGGCATGGAGGATTTCTATCGAGAGTGGTTGGCCAAGGAATGACTTGATCTTCCGGATCGTGTGATAGTTGTTCAGGATCATCTTTTCGGTTTTGTTTCTGGGTGGCCGTCCCTCGCGCAACATTTCCTTGGCTACCTTTCGTGTGGTAGCCGCCCCTTCGATCTGGCTGGAGGCGATCGCCTCCTCCATCAGGGAACTGATCAGGTACCGCTCTCTGGCCTCGGAGGAGAGTTCCGGGTTGTCCACGAGGATGCTGCCGCCGGCGTTCTGGTCGATGAAGTGAAGTTCTTTGAGCACCGTGTCGGGGAGCCAGAATCCGAATGGCCTTCCTTGGGTATCAAGCAGCGGAAGCGATTTAATGTTCGGCGTGCGGGACAATTTGATCAGGCACCAGAGTTCCTCCGGGGAGATCGACGCGGGAACGTTCAGGTACTTGGCCTTTTCCCAATGCAGATAATCGAGATTGGCCTTTTCGACGCATTTCCGCGCTTCCCGGGAGGTCAGCAGGGAAGGCAGTTTTTCAGGATTTCGTGCAAGGACATCGCGCCAGTCGGGTGCGGGTTCGGGAAGTTTCACGTTTCACCTCAACGGGTTCCAGTGGATGATCGAGTGGATCTTAAAATGTCAACGAAGTGTCAATACGTATCAAATTGACGTTTAGTTGCCCTCATGATCGCTTAGATGTCAATTTATGTCAAGTTGACATTTAGCGGTGAGGAGAGGGGGAGCGGACAAGTAGAGGGTGAAAATCTGGTGGTGCCGGTAGGATTCCCGATCCTGACTACTCCACGGAGGTGAAGAACGAACGGGGTGGGCGCCTGCGCGAATTTCTCCGCGATGAGGGGGATGTGTTCGGGTTCGTTCCCCGAAGGTCGAACCCATCAACTTGTTTCACTGAATATCTATGCTTATTCCTGCGCAATCTGGCCAGGGGGGAGAAGATACCGCCCATCCGTAGTGCAGGGGGATGTTGTGAGTAAAGGGTTTGACATTGTCGTGCAATCATGCATTATGAATGCATGATTACGGCATACGTATATCCGGAGACGTCGTGACGTACATCGAGCGGTCCCTGGGGAAGGTGATCCGAAAGGCCGCCGGAGAGTTCCCCGCGGTTGTCCTCACCGGTCCGAGGCAGTCGGGAAAGACGACGCTCCTGCGGCACCTGTTCCGGGAGACCCACCGGTACGTCTCCCTGGAGCCGCCGGACGTGCGCGCCGCGGCCACGGAAGACCCGCGGTCATTCCTCGAACTGAATAGCCCTCCCGTGATCTTTGACGAGGTTCAGTACGTCCCTGGCCTGTTGCCGTACATCAAGGAGCGGATCGACGCGCGCAGGGGCAAGGCCGGTCAGTACCTGTTGACCGGGTCCCAGAACCTACTACTGACGGAGAAAGTCACCGAATCGCTTGTGGGTAGGACCGCCATGCTGCGCCTGCTTCCGTTGTCGTACAAGGAGATATCGAAGACCCCGCAGGCCGCCTTCCCCTGGGAGCGGGGAGCTTCGCCGAAGCGGCACAGGCACGCCTTCGGTCCCCTTTGGGAGAGCTTCCTCCGGGGCGGGTATCCGGAACTTTCCGCCCATCCGAAGCGGGACGCGGGTCTTTGGCATTCGAGTTATGTCCAGACCTACCTGGAACGGGACGTTCGCGGTCTCCGACAGATCGGAGACCTCACGCAGTTCCAGGCGTTCCTTCGCGCGTTGGCGGCGCGAAGCGCCCAACTGTTCAACGTGACGGATCTAGCCCGCGATCTCGGCCTCGCGGTGAACACGGTGAAGGCGTGGATCTCGGTCCTGGAGGCGACCTACCAGGTCATCATCCTCCGTCCGTATTTCCGGAACGTTGGGAAGCGGCTGGTCAAGACGCCCAAGGTGTATTTCGGCGACGTGGGCACCCTGTGCTACCTGGCGGGGTTGAAGGACGCGAAGCACGCCATGTCCGGCCCGATGGGCGGTGCTATCTTCGAGACGGCCGTCGTGGGGGAAATGGCAAGACGCCTGTCCGGGAGGGGAGAGCAGCCTCAACTGTATTTCTGGAGGACATCCGCCGGGGTCGAGGTCGACCTGGTAATAGAAACAGCGGGGAAATTGATTCCCATCGAAGTGAAATCGTCGGCGACACCGGATCGCTCGATGGCGAAGAACATCGAGTCGTTTCGGAAGGACCTCGGCGGCAGTGCGGAGAAGGGATACGTTGTCCACCCGGGCGATGTGACGCTTCCCCTCGGGCCGGACGCTGTCGCCTTGCCGTTCACGGATCTTTGATCCTTGCGCGCGTCCCCAGTGAAATATTTACTATTTGGCGGAAGTGACCGTCTCACCGTTGCTTAGGATTGGAAACCCCGCTGCTTAAAAATGCGGCTCACAACAGGTTTGGCACACGAAAAAGAATCCGAATGATACCTTCGGATGTGTCTGTTAGGCGACTTTCAATTTACGCTTTGATGAGCCGACAACCAATTTAATGTGAACTCCAACGCGTGCGAGCATATCGACCAGGGTGTCAATGCTGAAGAGGTGGATCTTCCCTTTGTAAAGGTCGCTGACCCGAGGTTGAGTGACTCCCAGTAGTTTTGCGGCCTCGGCTTGTTTCATCCCCTTCGCGTCTATCGTTTTGCGGAGGTGGATCATCAAGGTCGAACGGATCTTCAGGTATTCGGCTTCCTCGGAGGGGAAACCAAGATCCTGGAATACGTTTCCACTCGAACGTGTGATCTTCTCCTTCATTAGGCACCTTCCTTTATCCCTGGTCTCGTTGACTGCCGTGTTCCCCAACCGGACGTCGTCGAGCGACGATCCGACCCATAAGATGGATTTTTCAGACACGAGGGAAGTATACAAATATTTATATATTGTGCCAATGCCGCCTGGCAGATGGGCGACAGGACCGTCGGGCAACCCACCCCGAAGATCCCAGGTTCAAATCCTGGCACCGCTACCAAACAAAATCAGGGGTACGGGAAACTGTGACCCCTTTCCTTTTGGAATGACCGAATTGTGACCAGAATCTATTGTGCAACCCTCGCGGGAGATTTCGGCCGGCCCGCCAATCCGCGCGGGGAGTGGATTCGCGGGTGCAACGCAAAGCCTAGGCCTCCAATGGACGAGGCTCTTGGTGGAGCCCTATGGCGAACGGCACGTACGGTGTATGGAAGGTGGGGGGATGTAAGACCCCTACTCGATGCCCTTCCTCAGCGGCCCTTCAGAAAAGCATTGGCTGCGGCGAGTTCCTGGCGCTCGGTATCGCGATCGGCGGTCAAGGTCTGCAACTTGGCGTAGTAATCGCGGGCAGCACGGAGGTTGCCGGAGGCTTCCGCCGCGCGGGCGGCACCGGAAATACCACGGAAGCGGTTGGGGTCGCGCTTCAGGGATCGCTCAAACTCGGCGAACGCCTGCGCCGGCTGGTTGAGACCCATGAGCATCTCGCCCAGCAGCTCACGCGACGGCACGACGTTCCCCGGGGTTACCGGATGCTTGTCGCTGGCTTCTTCGGCTTCCGCCGCCGCTCGCATCGACTGCACCGCATTTTCGTGCCGCTTCTCCGCGAACGCGATCCAGGCGTCGATCGTCTTGATCTGGAAGTCGGCCTGATCGGCCCAGTACCCAAGCTTGGCCGCCGTCATCGTCTCCTTCAACGCCCGGAGTCGCTCCGCGTCCTTGCGCGCGGCAGCCACGTTCCCGCTGCGGGCCGCGCCTAAGGCCCGCGCGAAGACCAGGACCGCCTCCGCCTGCGGGAACTTGCCCCAGGACAGGCCGGCAGGGGACAGTTCAAGCCCCGCCGCCTGCTTCCAATCGCCGCGTTCCAGCGCAAAGCGGGCCGGGATCGCCGCGAAGGCATAGGCCGCGACGAAGTTCTCGACGTTCACCTTGCGGATCGCGGCCACCTCGTCCAGCACCTGCTTCGCCGCCTTGTCCTGCGCCTGCTGCAGGTGGCCGAAGAGCATGTAATCCATGGCATGCAGGGCATCGTAGGTGCCGATGTCGAGGGTCTTCTCCGACAGTTCGTCCTTCGCGGCTGCATACGAGGCGCGGTTCCCCTCCACCATCTCCCGCCACAGGCCGACCCGGCTGAAGATATGGGAGGGCATGTGCAGCGCGTGCGGGACCGACGGCGCGATCCCGGCGTAGGCCCGGGCGGCGGGAAGCCCCTTCCAGGCGATCGGAGCATAGTCGTAAGTATGAATCAGGTAGTGCGCGGCTCCCGGGTGGTTGGGGTACTGCTGGAACAACGGCTCGAGGATGCCGGCCGCCTTGAGTTGGTTGGCAAACGACTTGTCGGTGGGCAGCGCCGTGACGTTCAGCACGAGCGCATAGAGGATTCGCGCTTCCGCGTCCTGCGGATACCGCGCCGCCACGCCTTCCATGGCCTTCTCATAGGCTACCGCCCGGGGCCGGTGCTCGGTGGTCTCCCAGTTCTCGAAGAACGCGCCCAGGGCACCGATGTATGTCCGTTCGCGTTCGCTCTTGGCGCCAACCCGCTTCGCCTCGGCCATCGACGAAGCGCCCGCCTTGAGCGCGGCCGGGTTGGGCGGCCATCCGAAGGGGTTTCCCATCGACATGATCGCGATGCCCCAGTGCGCCATCCCGCATTCCGGATCGTGCTGGAGTACTTTCGAGAAAGATTTCTTTGCCGGGTCGAACCAGAAGGAATGAAACAGCGCCATGGCACGGTTGAACTCCTCTTGCGCGGCGGCGTTGCACGAGACGGGAAAGTCCACCTTCCCGAGCTTTTCAGGCGGGGTTCCTCGCGGTGTATCGTTCTCGCCATGTCCCCATGCTCCGGAGGCACCGGCGACGAGCATGATTGCCAATGTCAACGCCCCGACAGTCCTTCTCCTTATCATGATCGCCTCCGTGAAACGGTTGTCCGCGTCCCCAACCTGCGATGGCATCCTTAGCCCGGCCCCGCTTTCCGCCCGAGTATTTTGTTCATTAGGTGCCCGGCATCCGTTGCCGGATTCGCCTCCGGTGTAACCCGAAAGTCCCAGGCTCAAATCCCGGCCCCGCCACCAAATCAAACCAAGGGGTTACGGGACACCGGCGGCCATATTTCCGGAACGTGGGGAAGCGGCTCGTCAAGACGCCCAGGGTGTATTTCGCCGACGTGGACACCCTGTGCTACCTGGCGGGGTTGAAGGACGCGAGGCACGCCACGTCCGGCCCGATGGGCGGCGCCATCTTCGAAACCGCCATCGTGTGGGAAATGGCGAGACGCCTGTCCGGGAGGGGAGAGCAGCCTCAACTGTATTTCTGGAGGACACCCGCCGGTTGAGGTCGACCTGGTCGTTGAAACAGCGGGGAGATTGATTCCCATCGAAGTGAAATCGTCGGCGACACCGGATCGCTCGTTGTCGAAGAACATCGAGTCGTTTCGGAAGGATCTCGGCGGCTGCGCGGAGGAGGGGTACGTTGTCCACCCGGGCGATGTTACGCTTCCCCTTGGACCGGACGCGGTCGCTTCGCCGTTTTCGGATCTGTGAACCTTGCGCGCGTCCCCAGTGAAATATTTACTTTTCGGCGACAGGGACCGTCTCACCGTTGCATAGGAAGTAATTTATTTCGTCTGCGGTAAACACCTTACGAGTTGCTTCAGGATGAAATCAGCGAATGATCTTCGGGTGCGTCCCCCCGAAAGTCACTGTCTCCAAACTGTCTAAACGGAAAGAGTATCCGATTTGTTGCCTGGACATGTGACTGTCTTGTGACCGGAAATCATTATTGGTTCAATTGATCCAGAATGCCCTCTATATTCCGGATAAAAACGGCGGAATACTCGACGCCCCGAAAAGAACTGTCGTCTTCCAATTGCCGCCCCCATCCTGCATCGGCGAATAACGGTCGTATCTCCCTGCCCAGGAGCCGCAATTCAGACGCCTGCGTTAACGGGTCAAGGTTTTGTCGCTTGGGGTCGATAACCCCGATCCACAGCATTTCCAAAGCGCGGAACAGCGGTGCCCAATTGATCCATGGTGGTGGGCTGCCCTCGGGTTTCAATAAATGATCGAGCGCATTGCTTTGGAGGCAATACCATTTTTCCCGATTTCCGCTGCGCACCTGGACGACTCCGGATCGAGCCATTTCGGCAAGCGTGTTCTGTACGGTACGGGGCGAGTACCCGGTCTGTCTCGCAACGTCCGAAGGGTGGATCTCTTCCGTTGCGGCCAACAGGCAGAGCAGTTCGCATCGGGCATTGACTCCAAGTAAGGCTCTCAATCGCAGGAGAAGGGATGGCATCCCCTTGGTTGGGAAGAGTTGCGCATGTCCCCGTAATTTGATCGGCCCGCGCATTAAACCGTAGGCGATGAACTCAGGTGCTTTTTCATCCGGTATCGGAATCGGTTTGCCGCTTTTCAAGAAGAAAAGCGGTTCGGGATTCCGCGGGGAGCGAGGGGCGGCAAGTCGCTTCCATTTGAGCGGATCGTTCGATTTCTTCATGAGAAGTTCTGAAATGGCGCTCAATTGTGCCTGGCTTTGGAAATCGAATCGCTTCATAAGATTCCTGAGCCGCTGCACGTTCAGGAATGCCCCGTTGACCACCAGCCAATCCAGGATTTCATCGAACAACCGGGCGTCGTATCGGCCTATCGTCATGGAAAGCAGCAGGAGGGACTCCGGGTCGATCACCCGGCGTTCTTCCATTGTGGTCTGCCCGGGAACGCCCAGCGTGGACCACTGCCGCCAAAGGAGGCCGAGCAGTTGATCCAGAATGTACGCTCTAAATTCGAGGAACGAGGTGTCCATAGCCAAACTCCTCGAGGAACCACTTCAGGCCTTGTGAAAATCCTTCCGACGAGTCGTGGGTTTTCGCCCATCGTGCGGCTTCCAACAGTTCATCTTCCGTTGGGGCCAACATGTGGAGGTCGTCTGCATGATAGCCGCCGTGCTGGTCGACCGCCGCATACAATTTGAAATCGATCTGATCGAACCGGTGGATAAATCCAACCCGCAGATTTTTACCGTAAGTTTTCCAGATCAGACGCTTCGCAATTCCATCCGGCAAACCGAGCCGGAACAAGCCACCATCTCCGCTGCTAGGCCCGTTGTTAAGCCAATCGCTCGGCAATCTCAAATTCTCCGCCACAACAAGGGCCGCATCGACAAGTGGTTGGGGGAGGGGAGCGGGATCGAGCAATGCCTGGTTTCTGCCCATCAGCGCAACGATATCCACATCCTTCGTGGTCCGGGAAATCAGTCCGGTCGCATTGAGTGCTGTCCCTCCGCAAACGACCAGGTTGTATCGAGGCGCTCTGTCTAAGGCCAATCTTCCGTTCAAGAGATGCAATGCCTCCTCAAAGTTGCCGGGGAGCTTCATGTCATTTAAAGGGCGCATTAAGCGCACTATAAATGACGCTGAATTACAAAGCAAGTATTTATTTTCGAGGGGAGAGAGGGGGCCACCGTGATTCGGAATAGGGAGGGGAATAAAAGTCGTTCGAAGCACTTCGTAAGCCATCATAATCATTGAAGAATTTAATGGCCAAATTCTTCAATGAAGAGCGAAGAAGCTAATTAATTCAATACATTAAAATACTTACGGCCGAAAATCATAACCCGAAGGTCCCAGGTTCAAATCCTGGCCCCGCTACCAAAACAATCAAGGGGTTGCGGGAAATCGTAGCCCCTTTTTTTGGTTTGCACCAAGCATCATCCCTCCTGATCCCATCCGTGACCGGATTCCGAACCAGGGCCCTCCATAGAAGTGTCAGAATCCGATACGTTGACGACGGTTCTTGGGCGGTTCCATCAGGGCGCGCATGAAATGGGTATTTCGGTGGTCCGTTTCTTCAGGTAGGTAAACAACTTTCCCGGAGTCAACCGGCGGGCGTAGATGTCGGGACGATTACTTGAGATCCAGAAGGAACTCCCCGCACGGCACGACCCGGATTCCGTCCACGAGGAGCCGTTCCTTCCCCCGGTAGAGCAACAGCCTCTCCGCTTGCG
>Ga0209212_1000542_pt1 | contig 72080 bp, 67 predicted proteins | sample RifGroC2_FD_183996 | JGI IMG/M metagenome (GOLD analysis project Ga0209212, IMG submission 183996) | Groundwater microbial communities from Rifle, Colorado, USA - Groundwater C2 (SPAdes) (version 2) | ecosystem: Environmental > Aquatic > Deep subsurface > Groundwater | place: Rifle, Colorado...
TGGAATATTCTTACTGGTATGACTACCTCTTGCATGGACTTGACAGACTTAAATTGGTCATTCCTCTGGGAGGCACAAGCAATCACTTTGATGCAGAGAAGCTGAAGGAGCTTGGCGGATGGGACCCTTTTAATACAACTGAGGATGCAGATTTAGGAGTAAGGGCTTATGCCAAAGGATATAGAATCGGTGTTGTAAATACGACAACCTTTGAAGAGGCAAATAGCAGACTCGGAAATTTTATACGGCAGAGGTCAAGGTGGATAAAGGGTTATATGCAGACATGGCTTGTTTATTCAAGACATCCTATAAAACTTATTAGGGTTATCGGATTTAAAGGATGGGTATCCTTTAACTTTTTTATAGGAGGCACTCCCTTTGCATCTCTGGTAAATCCTATAACATGGTCTGTCTTTTTCGTATGGCTCTTGACAAAGACAAAACTTGTAGAGCCCATATTTCCGCCGGAAGTCCTCTATCTATCTTTGTTTAATCTCCTCTTTGGAAATTTTTTAGGCATATATCTCAATATGGTTGCCGTATTTAAGAGAAAATATTACACTCTTATCCCATTTGCATTTTTGAATCCATTTTACTGGTTTTTACAGTCCATTGCCTCATATAAATCATTATGGCAGCTCTTTAATAAGCCCTTTTACTGGGAAAAAACACAGCATGGGATTACAAAACATAGATTTGGTAATGCATGAACAAGAACCTGATAAGCCACAGAGACGCAGAGGCACAGAGAAAAACATATCTTTTTATAATTCTCAGTGTCTCCGTACCCCTGTGGCTGATAATTTTTTATAGTAATGTTTATGCAAGTGCGTGGATGCAGACAGAAGGGGATTCCTTGATTGCCACCGGCACAAGCTATTCTATTGCCGACAGTTTCTGGAAAAGGGACGGCAAGCTGGCGCAATATTCCACCAGACATAAGCAAGGAGTTTATTATTTATACGGCGAGTATGGATATTCTTATTACTACAACATATTTGCCTCCACAGGGTGGACATACAGCGACAGCGGCACAAGCACAGACAGCGGGGTTGATGATGTCAAGATTGGAATAAGGGGGAGGCTTAATCTGTTTCGCAACGGCAGGACATGGGAGATTGCCGCTATTTTGCCGACAAGAAAATGGTATTTATCCGATTATCGTCCTGGCCAAGGTAAATATGGGCTGGAGGCAGGAATTTTTTATCGCTTCCGTCCAAATCCCTACGAAAATCCATTTGCCGAGTATCCTCACAGCATATGGGGCGGCGGCTTGGGCACAACACTGCGGAGCGGAGGGGTAGGTGGTGAAGTGTGGGGATATGGCAATTGGCAGAAGAAGCTGTTCAGTCCATTATGGAAGATAGAAATCAAATTGTCCGCCCTCTCGTCCTTCGCAGGAGCCGAAGCAGGGAGTGTTGATATTTATGGACCAAATGACAGTTTTCATTACGACCAGATTTCTTCGGACATCTCCTTGAGCTATAGTTTGAGCAGGACAACTGGCATCAATTTAAGCTACAAGCAGGATTTATGGGGCAGGAATATCAATAAAAACGAAACTGTGCATGCTGGAATATATACGACATGGAAGAAATAATAAGATTCTGGAACACGAATTTCACGAATATACAAATGGCACGAATAAAGACTAAAATTAAAACTTCGATTTTTTCTATTAGTAGTTATTCATGTAATTCGTTCATTCGTGTTATTCGTGTTCAGGTTTTGTTCTTTGGGTTGACTGTAGGGGGGCTGCAAGCAGAGGCATCGGAGATTCAGTTTAAGACCCTTGAGCTTGAAATGGACTCGAGGGATGCAGAGGTGTTGTTCCGCAAGGAGCCTTATGATACATCCAGTTTTCCAGTTGCTGTAGTGGATGAGGGTAAACGGATTCATGGTCGCGTTGAGGTGATAGGGCAATTTTCCCGCAACTTTTTGAAGAAGTCCATTCTTATAAAGCTTGATGAGGGACAAAAATGGCAGGGAAATAAAAAAATATCACTTAAATCCATGTCCACCGACCTTTCCTATATGCGTGAATGGCTGACATGGAACCTGATTTCTTCTCTTGGCATGGTCTCCCCAAGGGTGGAATATTATCGTCTGAATATTAACAAACAATTTATCGGCTTTTTTCTGTTTATCGAATGGATTGATACATCTATGTTTGACCGACTTGGGCTCGGTAAGGATGGCGAGTTCTATAATACTAACGATGAAACTTATTGCGGTGATATGAGTCCCGATAATCAAAACCGTCTGCAAGAATGCTGGGCTAAGCTGTCTCCAAAAGATAAGGATTATACATCGCTAAAGAAGCTGATTGAGGGTATAAACGAAACACCAGTTGAGGATTTTGACAAATTTTTGACAAAACATTTTGATGTTGATTCTGTAATCAACTGGCTCGTGGTAAATACTATTATAAGTAATGGCGATACTTATAATAAAAATTATTTTCTGTATTTCAGCAAGAAGACAGGCAAGTGGGTCGTTATCCCATGGGATTTTGATTTGAGCTTTGGACGCAATGCCGACCCTGTCTTGCCATTTCCGCGTAATATTTTAAACGATAATTATACATATTTCTACCCGCCTGAACTGGGCAGTCCCAACCCTCTAAAAGAAAAGACCTTAAAGAATAAGCAGTTATTTAATGCGTTCAAAAATCGTATCAGCCATGTCTTTGGGATAACAATGGAAAGAGAGTCTCAAGGCTTTTTTGAGAAATTATTTATTAAAGATAAACCATTGGGCGGTTTTGCCTGGTTCAGACCTGATGAGTTTCAGAGCCGTGTTACTGCGTTGGAGAATATTGTCGGCAGAGATTTAACCAAAGAGCGCTATCCGGGTTCAAAAGGTGAACCCTTTGAACAACAGGTGGAGGCTTTGCAACTGTATAATCAATGGCGTTATGTCCTCCTAAAAAAATTGATATTTGATCCCACACCCTTCAATACAGCCCACTGGCTCCCATATTTTATCTTCCCGCCGTTAAGTCCTGTGGATATGACCAAACGGCAGACAATACCTCTGATTTTGAGTACCACTGCAGAAGTCCTGCCTACCGATAAATCGGTGGTCTTAATGGAGGAATTACTGGCAAGACCGATTGGCATGCTTGATATACAGAGTCTGAACAAGCCTGCACGGGTTAGATTAGAGGTGGAAACAGAGCGCGCACCGGAGTCATTGCCGGCCGGCATTCATCCGTCAAAATGTATACAGCGGATATGGTATCTCGATATCAAAACCCCTGATACCATCCTAAAAGTCAATATGCAGCTTGATTATCTGCAAGAGAGTTCCCTGCATCATGAGATTGGGGAGCAAATAACAGATGAGAGGGGGCTGTCGCTGTGGGTTATGCAGAATTATAAATGGCGCAAGCTTAAGACCAGTATAAACACACTTGCAAATGTATTAAAGACTGAGGCGTTAGAATTGACTTCATCTGATTTATTACGCTTTATCGCATGCGAGGAGTAAAGGATTGGAGATTGAAAATTGAAAAAATAATCCTTCTTAATAGTCAATTTTCAATATTCAATTCTTAAACATATGGGGCATCTCTTCTTCATCAAATTCATGGGCTGGATATGGACACTGCGGCTGCCTTTAACAGTGTTGTTCTCAGCTTATGTAGTAAAAGAGTTATGGCTGCTGCGTAAACATGAACGTTGGCATGCTGTGCTGATGTTCAGTTACTTCTTCCTTATAATTTCTACCTACTGGATTATAAAGCCCATCAAGAAGGCGCTCCTTGTCGGATACTATCAGGCAGCAGGACTGACAGTGTTGGGACTTCATCTCAATGCCGCTCAGCTTGAGCTGGTGGCAAAGGAGATTAACATGTTCATTGCCCTAATAGCAGCGTTATTCTTTGCCAAAATTGCCTCCCATTTTAAAAGAGAGAGATTAGCCCTCTTAATCATCGCATTTTTTTTATTTGGCTTTACCCTCTTTGCCCTACTGCTTTCCAATACTGAGCCTTTAACCATCTGGCTCTTCTATTTATACGGAGACCTCTTTGTTACACTAATGGTCGCCAGCTTTTTTGCCTTTCTTAACGATAGCGGGGATGTTTACACAGCTTATCGGGTTTACGGATTAATTGTGCTTGGTGGTGTAATGGGAGGTTTCTTTGGAAGTGCCGTAGTTGCCGGCTATGCAGGAAAATTTGAGCCGCCTCTTGCATCAATAATCTGCTCAGGATTGCTGATTGTAATTGCCATAATCGTCTGGCGGCTCGGCAAATCGGTCAAGCTGCTATTTCCGACAGAGCCGTCAGAAACTACAACGGCATGCGGATATAAGACATTACTATATGGATTACGAGACATCATAGGCTCTCCCTATCTGCTTGGCATTGCATCTATTGTAGGGTTATATGAAATAGTTTCCTCAATCATGGATTATCAGTTTACCTCTACGGTGCTGCATTTTGTTTCCGGTGAACAACTTAAGGTATATTTTGCCAGTGTTTATTCTTTCACTAACTTTATATCTCTTATGCTTCAGCTTTTTCTTACCCGTTTAATAATGACCCACATTGGAGTTGACATAGCATTATTGTTTCTGCCGGTTACCGCTATAGCAGGGGAGACAGCTTTTGCTCTGATGCCGGTGCTGTTAGCGGGCAGTCTGCTCAATACCTTTGATAATGCCTTTAGTTATTCAATTAATCAGTCTGCCAAAGAGATGTTGTATGTGCCTATGAAGCGGGAAGAAAAATACCATGCAAAGGCATTTATTGATATTTTTATGCTGCGAACTGCCAAGGCAATAGCCGTTGCAATCAGCCTGCTGATGACACTAATTTTCGTTGGGTTTAAAAATGTGCGATGGCTGTCAATAGTCGTAATTAGTCTGCTGATGATATGGCTGACGGTTATACGATACATTGGTCGGACATATAAGAAAATGGAAAGAGCTGTTAAAATTTTATAACTTTTATGAAAAAATATATTGTCTTGGCTGGAGTAATTGCACTGTTATCGGCAGGATGTGCCGTTCCAACTAAGATTAAAGGCGTTAATTATCTGCAAACCGAACAGATAACAATGGACAGCCGGGAATCCTATGTCTCGCTATTGCGTGTTAAAAATATTGGCGCAAATACCGTTGCCTTCATTCCATTTCTACAGCAATCTGCCCCAGACAGAATTAATGTGCACCTGACTGATAATGTAACTGACAACCAATTGAGGGCAGGAATTCGTGATGCAAAGGCATTAGGTTTTCAGATAATACTTAAACCCCAGATTCTTGTCCATAATAGCTGGGCTGGAGAGATAAAGATGGCGGATGATTTGAACTGGAGGCAATGGTTCAACAACTATACAAAGGCAATTGAGCATTATGCAGATATAGCACAGGAGGAGAAGGTAGATATTATGGTAATAGGCACTGAACTTAATCAAACAGGACATTTACCATTCTGGCAGGAGCTTATTGCACATATTCGCAGCCGTTTTAGAGGGAAGCTTACCTATGCGGCACATAATGTCGAGGGTATTAAACAATTCGGATATTGGAGACTTTTGGACAGTATTGCACTTACACTTTATCCTTCTCTGGGTGATAAGCCAGAGCGGAATGCTATGACACTGCACATCAAAAAAACGGTGGACGATCTCAAGGCAATCAGCATACAATATAAAAAACCCTTATGGATTGCCGAGGTTGGCATTCCTTCACGCTACGGAGCACAACTCAAACCATGGGGATGGCAGGGAGTTGATATTCACGCAAATCCGCCTGATGAAGACTTACAGGCACTGGTGCTGGACATCTGGCTGGATGCCTTAAAAGGCAAATGGAGTTATGGTGTGATGCTCTGGAACTGGAGTAGTGATCCCTATGCTGGCGGCTCACAGGATAGCGGTTTCACAATACAAAACAAACGTGCTGAACAGGTAATAGCCTGTCATTGGATAAACCAGTGTGAGCAGCCTAACCTGCACTAAACTATTGCCTATAAAAATCAATTCCTATATACTTCATAATATATAACTATTGTTAATAGTATGAGTTGGTTAGACATAATCTTTATCTTAATATTAATAGGCTGTATAGCCTACAGCATATACAGAGGGCTTGTAAAAGAGGTATTCTCTTTAGCCTCCATTGCAATAGGCTATATTGCCGCAATTAATTACTACCTCCCCTTATCCGCCTATACAGCAAAGGTGCTTAATCCATCAATCTCAAAATGGGTGAGTTTTATAGGAATATTTATTGTTATATTTATTGCTGTAATACTCATAGGAAAACTTATCCAGAAGGTCTTAAATGTATCAGTAACGCTTACTGTTGTTGACAGGGCTGCAGGCGGGGTAATCGGCATGGCAAAGGGGATTATAATACTCTCAATCGTTATTCTCTTTTTATATGCTATTCCCTTTACGCGAGATTATATACCAAAATCATTTATAGCCAGACATATAGTGATTTTAAACAAGAAACTTACCGGTGCATCTCCTATAGAATTTGTAAAGGATTTAAGAAGCAGTGTAAATATAGACAGATTTATTTCTTCCTCAAATGAAATTTTTAAGTATAGTGACGAGATATCGGATACAGACAGGAAAAAGTTAGATGAATTAATAAAAAGCAGGGAATAATTATAGGGAGATTTTTTATGGAAGACCTAAATATTTTAGTAGTGGATGATGAAAGGGACATACGGGATGGGCTTAAAGACTTATTGGAGAGAGATGAATATAAAGTTGATACTGCAATTGATGGTAATGACGCACTTGAAAAGGCTAAGGGGCTTAAGTATCAACTTGTTATTTCCGACATAATTATGCCTAGAATGTCAGGCATAGACCTTCTGGAACAAATAAAGAGTCTAAGCCCATTTATTGAGGTAATAATGATTACAGGCCACTCAACATTTGAAAGAACGCTGGAATGTATAGAAAAGGGTGCCATCGGTTATATAGAAAAACCTTTTGAAAATCTGAGTGATATAACAAACCAGGTAAAAAGAGCGGCAGAAATAATAAAAGGGAAAAAAAAGGTAATGGATGCAGCCATTAAAAAGATACGGGAGAGGCTGTAGTGAGAAAGAAACAATTTGGTATGCAGTATATATATTGCTTACTGCTTACTGCTTACTGCTTACTGCCTGCTGTTCCTGCGAATGCGCTTTCTATCGGTGCTATTGAAGTTAAGAGCTCTTTTAACGAAAGTTTTCAGGCAGAAATTCCTGTATATGCAGACGGACAGAGCGGCTTAGAGATTTCAATAGGAAGCAAAAATGATTATGCAAAGCTTGGTATTGAAAGAACTGATATAGTTGACAGCTTGTCTCTTAATGTAGAACCTTTTGATAAAGATAAAATAATTATAAAACTCTCATCTGCAAAACCGATTAACCAGCCCTCTTTCAATCTTATTATCAAGGCAACACAAAACGGTGGAACTATTCTGGAGAATTATTTTCTGGCAGTAGATTTTAAAAAAATCCTCTCCCTAAATACCCCTGCAGCAGATGATAGACTGAAGGCTGAAGTTCCAGAGACCCATATACCAGTTATAAAAAAAGAAGTTAAGACTTCAAATAGTTTTGCCAGCTATATCTTTACAAGGAACATGAGAAGGGGAGATAGGCAGGAGGACGTTAAAAACCTTCAAACCCTTTTAAAATCGGATTCTTCAGTTTATCCGGAAGGTCTTATTACCGGCTATTTCGGCTCAAAGACAAAGTCAGCAGTTATAAGATTCCAGGAAAAATATGCCTCAGAAATACTGTCGCCTCTTGGACTTAACTCTGGTACAGGTTATGTTGGTCCTTTTACACGGGCAAAATTAAATACCATGTCTGACTCAAAAATCACTTCTATTTATGAAACCCCTTTCTCTGTTGAAAGTCTTGCAATCGCTGATGCAGTAAGGAATAAAATAGTTGAGTGGAAAAAATACTGGGAGAAAAAAGATATTGAAAAATATATGTCTTACTATTCAAATAGGTTTAAATCAGGCGAAAGTAATCTCTCGGCATGGAAGGAATATAAAAATAATTTTAATAAGAGACATAATGGGATTGAAATATCCATAGACAATATACAGATAAGAAGAGAGAGAAAAATGCTGATAACATCATTTCTCCAAAGATTCAAATCAGATAAGATGGAGAGTGTCGGGACAAAAACACTTTATTTTGAAGATGACGACGGCGAGTGGAAGATAAAGGATGAGAAGTGGAATAAATATACCGAGAAGGATAATCAGAATATACATCCTTATGTTATTCATATATTTTCTTACAGGAATAGAGAATCTGCCTTAAAAGAGGTTAATTATTTCAGAAAAAAGGGTTACTCTGCTTATGATGTATCGTTTAAATTACCTGAAAAAGGTGTCTGGTACAGAGTCTTGATTGACAGATTTTCATCAAAGGAAGAGGCGCAGGAATTTGCAATGACAATTACTAAGGAGGGACATGCAGATTATGCAAAGGAATTGTATCTGCCATATGCAATAGAAACAGGAATGTTTGAATCACATAAGGATGCAAGCAGGGAACTTTTGAAATTAGGGAAAATGGGCTATTCCTCCTATCCATTGATGGTATGCAGTTCTGATAAATGCTCACATCAGATACTTATCGGGGCATACGGCAATGCCAGCAATGCTGCCCCAATATCCGAGGAACTTAGCAGTAAAGGCATTCAAAATAAAATCATCCAGCCATGAAAGCCGTGGAAATATTACTTAAGTTTTCTTCCTAATCTTTTCCAATCTCTCCTTTATCTCTGCCTCTTTCCCCTGTCCATCAGGCTCATAATAGATTCTCCCCTTTAGCTCATCGGGGAGATAGTTCTGCTCTACATAATGTCCGGGAAATTCATGAGGATATTTATAGTTTTTTCCAAAACCATACTTTGAGGCATCCCTGTAATGACTGTCTTTAAGATGAACAGGGACAGGAAAACTCTTTCCATCCTTTTCAATATCATGAATTGCCTTGTCAATAGTTGTTATTGCAGAATTGCTCTTTGGTGCAGTGGCTACATAAATAACTGCCTGTGATAGTGGTATCCTTGCCTCAGGCCAGCCGAGTTTCTCTACCGCCTCAGAGGCAGAGACTGATAGAACCAGTGCCATAGGGTCTGCATTCCCCACATCTTCAGAGGCAGTTACAATCAGCCTCCTTGCAATAAACCTCGGGTCTTCACCGCCTGCAATCATCTTAGCAAGCCAATAAATTGATGCGTCAGGGTCTGAACCCCTCAATGATTTCTGAAATGCCGATGCATGGTCGTAATGCTCGCTCCCCATTTTATCATAGAGGAGGGAAGCCCTCTGCAATACCTCCTCTACAATCTTAGGAGTAATTTTTCTCTTGCCCTCGCTATCAGGCTCTGATGAAAATGCTGTGGATTCTATTGCATTCAGTGCAAATCTTGCATCACCATTTGCCTGAATTATTACATTATTGAGTGCATCAGGCTCTATACTTAATTTATATTCACCAAGCCCCTTTTCTTTATCCTCAGTTGCCCTGTTTAAAATTGACTTAATATCATCATAAGACAGATATTCAAGCCTGAAAATCTGGCATCGGGAACGCAGGGCGGGGATTACCTCAAAAGATGGATTTTCTGTTGTAGAGCCTATCATTGTGATAATGCCTTTTTCCACAAATGGAAGGACGGCATCCTGCTGTGCCTTATTAAACCTGTGAACTTCGTCTATAAAGAGGATTGTCCTGATTTTTTTAGCCTGAAGCTCCCTCTGAGCAATATTGATGGCTTTCCTTAAATCTGCAACACCTGCATTAACAGCACTTATTTCTTCAAACCTTCTCTTTGTAGTGTTTGCAATAAGCCTTGCAAGTGTCGTCTTTCCTGAACCCGGAGGACCCCAAAATATGATAGAGCCGATACTGTCTCTCTCAATCAGCTTCCTTAAAGGCTTCCCCTCCCCTATCAGATGCTGCTGTCCAACAAAATCCTTTAAGACAGAGGGTCTTATCCTGTCCGCAAGTGGGGTCATCTTTTTCTTTATTATTTCTATATCCTTATCAAACAAATCCACATAACGATTTTGCAATAAATAACCTATAAAATCAAGGATGAAAAAGGTATCGTTAAGCAATCATCTCTATTTTAAGTTCCTTAATCTGGTCCCTCAGTTTTGCTGCCTTTTCAAACTCAAAATTTTTTGCAGCCTCTTTCATCTCTTTCTCCAGAGCCTCAATTATCTTTTTCACTTCATCCTTTGGAAGATACTCTACCCCTTTTTCAGCAACTGCCGGGACAGTATAATAATCAGCCTCATAGATACTTCCCATCACCTCATGTATATTCCTCTTTATTGACTCAGGGGTTATGCCATTCTTTTCGTTATATTCCGTCTGTATCTTTCTCCTTCTGTTAGTCTCATCAATAGCCCTTTTCATTGAGCCTGTAACATTATCTCCATACATTATGACCTCACCCGCCACATTTCTTGCCGCCCTCCCGCTTGTCTGAATAAGGGAGACCTCTGATCTCAAGAAACCCTCTTTATCTGCATCAAGTATTGCAACCAATGAAACCTCAGGTATATCAAGTCCCTCTCTCAAGAGATTTATGCCAATCAGGACATCAAATTCACCGAGCCTCAATTCTCTTAATATCTTCACCCTCTCAAGTGTATGTATATCAGAATGGAGATACCTTACCCTTACATCTAAATCCTCATAATACTCTGTCAAATCCTCAGCAAACCTCTTTGTAAGTGTGGTAACCAAAACCCTCTCATTTTTTTCTGCCCTTACTCTTATTTCGTGCAATAAATCATCCACCTGCCCTTTTACAGGTCTTACTGTAATATTTGGATCCATAAGCCCTGTAGGTCTTACAACCTGCTCAGTAATTACCTTATTACTCTTTTCTATCTCATATTGTGCAGGTGTTGCCGATACATACACCACCTGATTAACCCTGTTTTCAAACTCTTTAAAATTGAGCGGCCTGTTATCCAATGCAGAGGGAAGACGGAAGCCATATTGAACGAGGGTAGATTTTCTTGACTTATCCCCTTCATACATACCCCTGATTTGCGGAACTGTTGCATGGCTTTCATCAATAAAGAGCATGAAATCTTCGGGGAAGTAATCTAAGAGTGTTGGAGGCGGCTCACCTGACATTCTGCCTGTAAGGTGTCTTGAGTAATTCTCAATGCCATGACAGTATCCGACCTCCTTCATCATCTCAATATCAAACATTGTCCTCTGGGATATCCTCTGTGCCTCCAATAATTTTCCCTCATGTTCAAATCTTCCGCTCACATCCAACAGCTCTCTCTTTATAGACTTAATCGCCCTTTCTATATTGTCCTTTGTTGTTACATAATGACTATTGGGATATATTATGAGCTTCTTGTGTCTGCTTATCGGAACTCCCCTCAAAGGGTCTATCCGTGAAATGGAGTCTATCTCATCTCCAAGAAACTCTATCCTCACAGCCCTCTCGCTTTCATAAGCGGGGAATATCTCCACAACATCACCCATAACCCTGAATGTCCCCCTGCGAAAATCTATATTATTCCTCTCATACTGCATCTCTACTAATTTTGAAAGGACAGTTTCCCTATCAACCTCCTGCCCCTCCTCAATCTTTAAAACTATCTCCGAATATTCAGCAGGTGAGCCAAGACCATATATGCAGGATACACTTGCAACAATGATTACATCCTGCCGTTCAAAGAGGGAGTATGTTGCAGAATGTCTCATCATCTCTATCTCTTCATTTATAGACGAATCCTTTTCTATATATGTATCGGACTGTGGTATATAAGCCTCTGGCTGGTAGTAGTCATAATAACTGACAAAATACTCCACTGCATTTTCAGGAAAGAAAGACTTAAATTCATTGTAAAGCTGGGCAGCGAGGGTTTTATTATGTGCAATGACAAGTGCAGGCTTCTGAACCTTTTCTATGACATTTGCCATTGTGAAGGTCTTGCCTGAGCCAGTAACACCAAGGAGAACCTGATGGTTAATACCTTTCAGGATATTATTGGAAAGCTTCTCAATGGCTTCGGGCTGGTCGCCCTTTGGCTTGAAATCAGAAATGAGTTTGAAGTTCATTTTAGAATCACCACAGAGAACAAAGACTTAATGAAACCACAGAGACACAGAGGCACAGAGAAAAACAAGAAGCAAGATTTTTTCTTGCCTTTTGCATCTTTGCATCTTTTTTTAATCTTTTTTTCTTCCTCTGTGTCTCTGTGCCTCTGTGGTTGCTTTACTTCTCTTTCCCTATCTTTATTGAGCAGAATGAGGCACACATGGTGCAGACATCATTTTCAGACGGTGGGTTTTCACTTCTCCTCTTTCTTGCCCTTTCAGGGTCAATGGCTGTTTTTATTTGACCTTCCCAGTCAAGAGACTTTCTGAACTTTGCCATTTTAATATCCCTCTCAATTGCACCCCTTACACCTTTTGCAATATCTCCTGCATGGGCTGCGATTTTTGATGCAATCACACCCTCTCTAACATCATCTACTGTCGGAAGGCTCAAATGCTCGGAAGGTGTTACATAACATAGAAAATCAGCACCAGAAGCGGCGGCAATCGCACCGCCGATTGCAGATGTAATGTGGTCATATCCGGGTGCAATGTCTGTTACAAGTGGTCCAAGGACATAAAATGGTGCATTGTGGCATAACCTCTTTTGAAGAAGGATATTTGCGGAAATCTGATTTATAGGCATATGCCCCGGTCCTTCAATCATTACCTGAACCCCTGCCTCTACTGCCCTGTCTGACAGCTCTCCTAAAATTATTGTCTCCTGAACCTGCCCCCTGTCTGTTGCATCTGCAAGACAACCGGGCCTTAAACCATCACCAAGACTTAAGACCATTTCATATTTCTTTGCAATTTCAATAAGCCTGTCATACTGTAAATAGAGTGGATTCTCTTCCTTCGTATAAAGCATCCACTTGGCAAGGAGTGCCCCTCCCCTGCTTACAATATCAAGTAATCTCCCCTCATTATCCATCCTTTTTACTGTATCAAGCGTCACGCCACAATGGACAGTAATAAAATCAACCCCATCCTCACCGTGCTTTTCAATAACCTTAAAAATATCATCTGCTGTCAATTCATAGAGATTTTTATTCTTCTGCACAATCTCGCATATTGCCTGATATATCGGGACTGTCCCTATAGGCACAGTGGAATTTGTTATAATCTCTTTACGGATAAAGTCTATATCACCGCCAGTGCTCAAATCCATTACGGTATCAGCGCCAGCCTCTATTGCAACTTTTAGCTTCTTTAACTCAACATCAATATCAACCTTGTCGCCTGAAGTCCCTATATTTGCATTTATCTTTGTCCTTAAGCCACCGCCTATGCCAAGGGGTTCAATATCATTTCTCTTTTTATTCTGGGTTATTACAATAATCCCATCTGCAATACCACTCCTTATAAATTCAGGAGTTACTCTCTCCGTCTCTGCCACCATCTCCATCTCAGGTGTAATAACACCCTTTCTTGCCTTTTCAATTAAAGTAGTCATATCAGTCCTTCTATGATTTTATATTTCTTTTACCCAGTTAGAAAGTCTTTGTCTCTCTAACTGGGTTTACTTATAATTCTGCAGCCACTCTAAACAATCTTTCATTTCCTCTTTACGCTCATCTCTTTTTATTGATTATATCATAATGGTTTTTAGACTCTACTATTTTTATAATACACAGTCAGTTAAGAATGATGGAATACGGTATTGGCATGGCATAGAGTGGCTTGAGAAAAAGCATGAGTAAAAATAGTAAATAAAGATATATCAATTCTTTCCTTGCTATACCCTTCAGTTTTTGTATATACTAAAAATATATATTTTTTGAGGAGGTGGCTATGAAAACTGCAAAACTTTTTCAAAATGGTCAGAGCCAGGCTGTGCGTTTACCAAAAGAGTTCAGGTTTAAGGATGACCATGTATTTGTCAAAAAGTCTGACAACATCGTTATATTAATCCCTGCCAAAAATTCGTGGGAATCCTTGTTTAATAGTCTTGATAAGTTTTCTGAAGACTTTATGAGCGAAAGAAAACAACCTGAGATTCAAAAAAGGGAGGGGCTTTTTGATGAGGTTCATGCTTGATACCAATACCTGCATTTATATCATTAAACAAAAGTCATTAAAAGTTCTGATACATTTCAAGAAATATTCAGTCGGAGACATTGGTATTTCTTCTATTACCCTTGCCGAACTTCAGTATGGTGTGGCAAAAAGTCTATATGCCCATAAGAATCAACTTGCCCTGAACGAATTTATTTTACCTCTTGAAATTGCCGGTTTTGATGAGAAAGCTGCAATGACCTATGGAACAGTCCGCACATATCTTGAAAAAATCGGTAAGCCTATCGGCTCACTGGATGCACTGATTGGAGCACACGCCTTAAGCCTCGGAGTAACCCTTATTACCAACAATACCAGAGAATTTAAGCGTATAAAAAAGCTTAAAGTTGTAGATTGGACGGTTTGAATATATCTCTTAAAAGGCTTTGATATAAAACCTGCATAATAAAGACGGTTATTTATTTCGTTTGACAGCCATTTTAGGTTATGTTTATAAAAAAGCAATCTCCTATCTATTTAATAAAAAACTCAATCAATTCATGCCCTTTTTCAAACTTAATTGAAGGGTTACTTACTATCTTTTCATTAAAACCTGTAATCCCCCCGCTCCCACCTTTATCGAAGGGGGGGTTGAGGGGAGATTTTGCTGGATAAATCGCAAATGGGACATTTTCTGATGAATGTGTCTTAATGGAAATTGGAGATGGGTGGTCGGATACGACAAGGATTCTATACTCCTTAAATTTCTTTATCCCCTCTAAAATCCGCCCGACTACCCTTTTATCAAAATCTTCAATCGCCTTTATCTTATTTTTTAGTGAACCACTATGTGCCGCCTCATCAGGCGCCTCTACATGGAGATATACAAAATCTTTCTCCTTCAATTCATTTAAGGCATAATCTGCCTTCCCTTCATAATTTGTATCAATATACCCTGTTGCACCCGGAACATCTATAGGTGTTAATCCGGCATAAATGCCAATACCTTTCATCAAATCCACTGCCGCTATAATTGAACCTGTAAGATTAAATCTCTCTTTCAATGTAGGCATTGTTGGTGCCTTGCCATGACCCCATAGCCATATACTATTGGCAGGATTTTTACCATTATTTTTTCTATCTTTATTTATCTTATGATTACTTAAAACCATCTGAGAACTATTCATTAACTCTGTTAAGATATTAGCTCTATCTCCTTGAGGAATATAGCTTTTTATATTCTTGCTTGAAATATCATGGGGTGGCGTAAGTTTCAAGTCGCTGCTCCCATTTTTCCAAACCATGAGATGACGATAACTGACCCCCGGATAGAACTTAATCTCCTCAGTTCCCAGTTTCTTATCAATTGCAGAAATTAACTCTTTTGCCTCTTCTGTGCTTATATGCCCTGCACTAAAATCATCCATGATTAATTCACTATCCGTTGGTTTCAGTGTAACAAGATTACATCTGAAAGCTATATCGGTAGGTGAAAGTTTTACTCCAATACTTGCCGCCTCAAGTGGAGCCCTCCCTGTATAATATTTTGCAGGGTCATAACCGAGTATGGATAAATTTGACACATCACTTCCCGGCGGAAAACCATCAGGGATAGTCTTCACACATCCTACAGTCCCATTTTTTGCAATAAAGTCCATATTCGGAGTCTTCGCATACTCCAGCGGAGTCTTACCCCCCAATTCATCTATGGGATAATCAGGCATCCCATCACCAAGAAGAATAATGTATTTCATACAAAAATCACCACCTTTTCATTTTATGCAGCCATCAGGTGTTAAACCTTTATCTTTTTGCGGCTCTTTTTCAGCTTCCACCAATCCCATATAACGGGTAAGAACTTCAAGTCCCTTTATTTTGATCTCTGTATCGGTCATAATATCTATTCCTCCATAATCAAATTCTTACATTAGCAAAATTCAGTATCGTGTTCCTCTAATTCCCACCAAAGCCTTAACAAAAAGGGTTTTGGTTAGGTAGCGGGTGGTCTTTGAGGTCATTCTTAAATCACCTCCACCTCACTTTCAGTTATTACAACTAAAGAAGTTTGAATATCACATTTACTTATCTCTTTCTTTAACTCCTTCCAATCTTTAACAAAGTGGTCATAATAATTTTTCCCATTCACAAAGTTATCATCTATAATTCTTTTTCTTTTTAACTCAGCCCTATATGGAATATCATCTGCTTTACGAGGTAACATGACAACTAATATAAAAAAAGAAATCTTATTGTCGTCTTTAGGGTTTTTAACCATGTGAACTAAAGAGTCTCGCGGTGTCAAAAAACCCGCCTCTTTACTATTCCTTGCTTCATGCGCTGTGTCTAAAGTATATACCTCTGCAACGCCAAGAAGGGTTTTATCATTATCATAAAAACCCACATCAACCTTACTAAAATTCCTTTTTCGCTTATCTAAGCCAAAAATCTTAGGGTCCAATGGATTAGCATACTCTATTTTTATTTCTGGTACTGCCAGTAAACCCGAATTTATACCACCTTTTATTAGAGCAAATTGAATCCAACTGTGAAGGTTTATTTTCCCAGACGATTCCCATTTAATATCCTTGTCTGAGATGATTTCTAGCGACCTCAAACACTCCATTACAGACTGGAATTTTTTTATTATATTTACATGACTGTTATTTTTCATTTAACTGTAAATTTATTGCTTCTCGATATCCGCCGTTTGTTTATACATGTCACATAAATTATAGTTTTAAATTTATATCGCAAAAAACATTATTTAGTTTAAATTGTATTCTTTCTTTAGTATGTTCAATTATTTCTTTGTCACCCAAATCAAATTCTTTATGATGATTAGGACATAGTATTAATATGTTATCTGGCTTTTCCACCCCTTTTTCACTTTTAGGGGTTATGTGTGCAGCTTCTATATATGGTTTTTTATTTTTCCTTATAATACTGCATCCACAAAGTTGGCACTTAAAATCTCTTAATATCTTGAGTTGAACAATTGTTTTATTGTCCCTTTTATATGTCTTATGCTTAATTTCTATTATTTCAGGGTCGGTTATTTTTAAACTATTTAATTCATTTATTATTTCATTCTTGTCCTGCTGTTCAATAATCAATGACAATTCATCTTGTTCAGGGTCTGATATTAAGCTATTATTAAAATAATATCTTTTGCCAGTAAGATAGTGATAGATGTTATTTAATCTGTTAAGCTCTTGAGATTGCATACCTGATTTTGAAAGTTCTTTAATTTCATCTTCAACAATATTTATTGCAAAGTTGATATCTTTATATGTATAACCAATTTGCGGAACTAATCTTTTCTTAGTCTTAGAATATTTTTTTGCATCAAGAGGAATTGGAAATAACATTGACAAATCCTTCTGGGCTTTAATATTACTAATCAGTTCATTATTTTGAAAGCCATTCCATGGTGTTATTTTTTTATCGATTATTTTTACATCACAATAAATTCCAACGATTTCTGCATTGTTAGTATCTAAATTTCTTGTATAGAAAATTATAACCCCTCCATCTTTGAATTTTTTTGGCGGGTTAGTCCCTTGGATAAAACCATAAATTAATTGTTCCGTGTCTAGATTTTTCTTATCAAATTTAAAGTTCAACGATTCATGGCCAGGATATGTGCGGGCGTACTTGTGCCCAGCTTTGGGATTTGTATAAGGATTTCTCCAGCCAGAAGGATTCCAAGTTATATTTGCTACAATTATACTTAATATTCTTGCTTTATCTTCAGGCATATTTTTTCCTCCTCTTTTTATAGTGTTTTCCATGCATCTTTCTCATATCTTTATCATCCTCTCATCATTCCCAAATTCAGGCAGGGAGAGGATTTATCTATAAACTATCCCTTCCTCTTTTTTTGCCTGATTCTCTCTCCAACCCCCTTAAATTCGCCTTGCTCAGCCCTTACTGATGCACAGTAAAATCAAATACCGGCACTTTGATGGTCTTCACAGGCTTGAATTTATTTTTCGCAAATTCCAGCAGTTCATCGGCAACCTTCGGGGAATACATTTTTTCGCTGCATCTTGTGCAGATATCAGCAGACACATGCTCTACAAATAGGTATTTATCATCATCTTTATATGTGAATGTTACCATCGCCTTTTCTACATTCCCCCCACAAAACACACACTTTTTCATTTTAACTACCTCCTCTTAACAGCATGGTCAGAGAATCTATAGTTGCCACTTTTTATCTTGCTCTGAATATCTTTCAATGACATGTGTGAATTTTTTAGAAAAGGCAAATTTCCTCTACCACCTTACCCTATCCCCTCTCCCCATTCTCTACCCTAATAAGAACAGATTTATCCAGAACAACATCAAGTTTATCTATCTCCGAAAGTGCTTTCTGGATGTCCTTCTCTTTTGCAGAATGAGTCATAACAACGAGAGGGACTCCGCCTTTCTCTCCCCTCCCTTTTTGAATAACAGATGAGATACTGATTGAATTATTGCCAAGCACCCCTGAAATCTTTGACAAAACACCGGGCTTATCTAAAACAGAAAATCTTATATAATATTCTGAAATGATATTACTGATATTCTTTATCTTTGCATCCTCTATATACTTTGGCAGAAAGGAGAGAGGAGATACTCTATTCACACCGCCGTTTAAGATATTCCTGCTTATTTCTATTACATCACCAACAACCGCACTCCCTGTCGGCATATCACCTGCCCCTCTGCCAATGAGCATATTCTCCCCTACTGCATCACCTGTTACCTCAATGGCATTTAAAACACCATTCACCTTTGATATAGGATTATCTTCTTTAACCATTGTGGGATGCACCCTGACCTCTATTTCATTATTGCTTCTCTTTGTTATAGCAAGGAGTTTAATACGATAGCCAAATTCCCTTGCAAAGTTTATATCTATCGGCGTTATCCTTGAAATCCCTTCAGTATAGACCTTATCAAAATCAACCCTCACACCAAATGCAATGGATGATAGGATTGTAACTTTATGTGCCGAGTCAATGCCGTCAATATCAAGGCTTGGATTTGCCTCTGCAAAACCTAATGCCTGAGCCTCCTTTAAAACCTCATCAAATTGCCTCCCCTCATCACTCATCTTGCTTAATATATAATTGCAAGTCCCATTAACTATCCCATAAACTGACTGGATATTATTTGCAGTAAACCCCTCTTTAATTGCCCTTATAATCGGGATGCCGCCGCCTACACTCGCCTCAAATCCTATATCCGCATTATTCTTACTTGCTGTCTCAAAGATTTCACTTCCGTGTTTTGCAAGTAATGCCTTATTAGCAGTAACTACATGCTTTTTATTATTCAATGCCTTAAGGATAAATCTCTTAGCAGGCTCATATCCGCCAATAAGTTCAATCACAATATTTACTTCAGGGTCATTTAAAACTTTGCTGGCATCTTTTGTGAGAATATTTTTATCTACCTTTACACCCCTGTCCCTCTCTATATCCAAATCGGCAATCCATTTGAGGTTTAATTTTGCACCGAGCCTTTTTCCAATGACACCACTATTTTGCTGTAAAATTTTAACTACACCTGTCCCAACAGTCCCAAATCCCAATAAACCGATATTAATTGATTTCACCTTAAAACACCTCCTAACCATTCCGACCCATTCGCTCTTTGCCATTTTAAACTTGTATTCAGATTATACTTTATTTTAATTCCCTTTTCTATCACTTAAATATACGTCATTTCCCATAAAAATGAAATTCTTTAAATACTCATCAAAAAAACACTTGACAGGTTTTATTTAATTTTATATCATGTGAGTAAATACTAACTTACATATTATATATATGACAACAAAGAAGAAAATAAAATTTGACAGAGATACAAGAAGAATTCAGATAACTCAGGCTGCCCTTAAAATTATTGCAAGCCAAGGTATCAATGGGCTTACAACTGCGGCCATATCAAAGGAGGTTGGAACATCTGAGGCCAATCTTTACAGACACTTTAAAAATAAAGAGGAAATTCTCTATGAGATGGTAAAGAGCATTGGCAGTGAACTCAATAAAAATTTTGAAAATATCTTTAAGACCCCGGGCACTCCCCTTCTAAATCTTGAAAAGGTTTTTATACTCCACCTTGACTACATAGAAAAGAATGAAGGAATTCCAAGGCTTATCTTCTCTGATGAAATGCACATAGGAAATGTAAAATTAAGAGAGATGCTCTTAAAAACAATCATGTCTTACTCTGAAAAATTAGAGTCATTGGTTAAGGAAGGGCAAAAGGTCGGCAAAATAAAGAAAGATATAAGCGCAAAGGCTGCCGTATCTATGCTTATCGGATTAATACAGGCTTCAACCATGAGATGGTCATTGAGCGGGTTTTCATTTTCCCTTGTTGATGAAGGGAACAAGCTCTGGAAAAACTATGAAAAGTGTATTAGTGCATAGTAATTCCATAAACGATAAAATTAAAATAAAGAAAGGAGGTGATTGAATGATAAAGATAAAGTTTTTTGCCCTCATAGCAGTTTTTTCAGCGGTAATCTGTTCATCTTCCACAGCTCTTGCCGAAAATGCCAAGCCGACAGGTTTAGAGAATCCCTTAAAAACAGAGATGCAGGCGCTTGACAGTGCATTCAAGAATCTCATAACATCTCTTATGTTAAACAATCTGAGTGCAATTGAAGAGCCTTTCCACGAGGTTCATAAGGCTAAGCACAAAACAGAAGAGGCTCTTGAAAGAAAGGAGATTGTTCTTCCGAAAAACAACGATAAGGTAGCAGAATTTATCAAGATTGACCACGAGTTTCACCACCAATTGGAGGTTTTGATTAAGGCATCAGGAAAAGGTGATTTGAAGAAGGTTCAGAAGGTTACACACGAACTTCTGGATACCTGTATTCAATGCCATACAAAGTTTAGAAATCTATAATTCAAAGGAGGATATTTTGTGAAAAAGATACTTTCTATTGCGGCAGCTATCACATTTTTAACTGCAGGAGTCTCTCTTGCTGATGAACATGCACAGATGCATGAAATGATGATGAAAAAGGGGGGACCAAAGACTGATGACAGGACAGAGCTTAAGATACCTCCGCCGATGAAGGTCATGCAGAAAGGGATGATGAGACAGCACCTTGACACCATAAGCGAGATAACCGCCGCCCTTGCCATAAATGACCTCAATAAGGCAGGAGATATTGCAAAGTCAAAGCTCGGCTGGAATCCGGAAGAGGAGAAACGATGTTCCCTTGTCGGTCAGATGGCGGGTGAGTCAGACTTTGTGCCTCTCGGCAAGGCAGTGCATCTAAAAGCCGATGAGCTTGCCGATACTGCAAAGGCAGGCAATCGTGATAAGGCTCTCGTATTGCTATCAGAATTAATAACCAACTGCAATGCCTGCCATCAGAGATTCAGGCATTAATCTAACTTTGATTTTTTGGGTAGGGGTATTTTATTAAACTCCTACCCAAAACCCCTGCTTCTATGCAACATAAACAGTTCTACAATTGACGATTTTACCTTTATTTGCTACTCTTTAGATATATGAGGAAGACAGGTTTTGTGTATTCACCTATATATTTGAAACATGATACTGGCAGTCATCCTGAAAATTCCAACCGTCTTACTGCAATCATTAAGTGGATAGAAAAAGAGAACCTGACAGAAAAACTGATAAATTTAACCCCGATTCCTGCGACTGTTGAACAGATTTCATTAATCCATGATAAAGAATACATTCACAGTGTTAAAGAGGCTTGTGAAACTGGTATTAAAAGTTTAGATGCAGATACTGTTATTTCAGAAGACTCTTATAATGCGGCCCTTCTCGCCGCAGGGGGTGTTATAACAGGAATAGATGCCATTTTTGAAGGAAAGATAAATAATGCATTCTGTGCTATAAGACCGCCAGGACACCATGCAGAAAGGGACAGGACAATGGGTTTCTGCATTTTTAATAACATTGCAATAGGTGCAAAGTATGCCCAAAAAAAGTATGATGTAAGGAAGGTCTTTATTATAGACTGGGATGTCCATCATGGCAACGGCACACAGAACTCATTCTATGATGACCCTGCTGTATTTTATACAAGCACCCACCAGCAATATATCTTTCCGGGAACAGGAATCGCTGATGAAATTGGTGAAGGTGATGGAAAAGGTTTTACAATGAATTTCCCTCTGCCACAGGGGCAAGGTGATAAGGAATATATTTCTCTCTTTAAAAAAAGGATTTATCCTGAGATAATCAATTACAAACCGGATTTGATTATGATTTCTGCCGGTTTTGATGCACATATAGACGACCCCCTTGGGTCAATGAATATTACATCTGAAGGATTTGGCAAACTAACAGATATTATTTGTGAGGCTTCAGATAAGGTCTGTAAAGGGAGAATTGTATCTGTTCTTGAGGGTGGATATAACCTTGAGGCATTAGGGGAGTCGGTAGTATTTCATTTAAAAAGTCTCATGGACGGTTAAAATGGGAATATTGGAAAATTTCAGAAAAAAGAGTATCAGGCGAAACCTTGTCTCCACAATGGTTATAGTGGGGCTTCTCCCCTTAGTCCTCGGAATATTTCTAATATCAATCGGCAGCACTAAGGTTATAAGAAATTCCATAGGTGCAAACTTTAAAGAGATTGCAAAAGAGACTGCTGATAAGGTTAATATCATATTACATAGGGAGATAGATGAGCTTCACAATCTTACATTTTCTCCTGATATAAGAGATGCAGTTAAATCCCCCCAAACCCCCTTTGATAAAGGGGGGCAAGAGGGGATTATGGGCAATCAGGCATCTGAACATCTAAGGCAGTTTAAAAACCATAATAAGGAAGAATACATAGTAATTTATGTAACTGACAAAAATGGAATATCGGTAGCTACTTCCGATACTGAAAACCGGAATAAACCCATATTTCAAGACGGAAATGAAGAAATTGTTAAAGATATGCTTTCCGGCAAAAGTAATAAGGTATATTTAAGTGATGTCTATTTTGATGATAAAGACGGAAAACCTCTAATCACCATAGTCATCCCCATAACAGAAGATGGAAACACGACTGGCATTATTAAAGCAATTTTAAAGATAGATACACTTTATAAGATAATATCAGATGTCCAGATTGATGAAACCGGACATGCTAATTTAGTGGATTCTGAAGGGTCAATTATAATGTGCCCCATATTCCCGCCAAGGAGCCACTCAATTGACAAGTCCCTGATGAATTTTATAATCAGCAATGAGCCTGGGTGGGCTGTGGCGGCGGATGATGCACATGGCGGAATAGATTCTATAATAGGTTTTGCACCTGTCAAACTTACATACGATTTTGACATGAGTTTTGGCAAGAAAAAATGGTTTATCTTCGTGAGGCAGCACCCTGATGAAACCTACTCTCCTATTAACAGACTCTTACTCCTTGTCTTATTAAGCGGCATTATTATGGTGGCAATCCTTTCTACACTCGGCATATATGCGGCGAATAAAATAGGAAAGCCAATACTCCTGCTTAAAGAGGGGGCAGAACTCATAGGAAAGGGAAATTTTGAGCATAGGTTAGATATAAATACAGGTGATGAAATTTCCTCTCTGGCAACAGAATTTAACAAAATGGCGGGAAGACTGACAGGGCTTTACAGCGAATTATCAGAAGAAAAGAATAAAATGGAAAGCATACTGCTCGGTGTATGGGATGGAATTATAGTAGCAGATGATGAGAATAAAGTAATAATAGTAAATCCCGCTGCCGAGAAAATACTTGGTGTAACCGAAAAACATATCCTCGGGAAGAGCATATTCCCCTGCCACGGAAAGCCGGATAGGGTGGGAGAACTGATAAAACAGCCCGATAAGATGCCTTGGTTTACAACATCTACAATAGGCGAAAAGACAGTAGATATAGTTGCCACATCTATAAAAGCAGGAGAAAAAATTATAGGCTCAGTAATGGTCGTAAGGGATGTTACAGTCAAAAAGAAGATGGAGAAAGAATTAAAGGAATACAGTGAGCATCTGGAGAAAATGATTGAAGACAGGACAAAGGAGATTAAAGAGACAAAGGATTACCTGCAGAACCTTTTAGAGAATGCCAATGATGTCATATATATAGTAAACAGGGATGGAACATTCACTTACCTGAATCAGAAGATTGAAGACTGGGGCTATAAAAAGGATGAACTTATAGGGCAGTCAATATTCAGTATCCTCGCACCAAGACATGAAGGTAAAAGGTTCGATAGGTCAATAAAAGACGGCATAAAACAGATATACGAGGTTGAAATTTCAAATAAGAATGGTGAAATAAGGAATGTAGTTATAAGCTCGTCACCCCTAAAAGATGAAAGTGGCAATATAACAGACCTGCTTGGAATCGCAAGGGATATTACAGAACAGAAGAGGATACAACATCAGATGAACAGGACAGAGAAGCTCGCTGCAATAGGACAGCTGGCAACAGGAATAGCCCATGAAATAAATAATCCATTAGGGGGAATGCAAAATTGTGTAAGGACGCTAAATACTGATGGAAATGATGAGGATGTCAGAAAGAGATACATCCCCCTTTTGGAAAAGGGGCTGAACAGAATAGAATCTGTTATAAGAAATCTGCTTGATTTTGCAAAGGAGCACCAATTTGAATTCTCCCCTCACAACCTTGACGAGATAATCACAGAAACTCTGAAATTGGTTGAATATAAAATAAGGGAGAGAAATTTAGAATTAAAACTTGACTTAAATACGAACAGCAAAAAATTTATACTGGATTATAACCATTTACAGCAGGTCATTCTTAATGTAATTATCAATGCAATACAGGCAATTACTGACAGCGGCGGCATCCTGACAATAAAAAGCATGGAAGAAAGGGATGAGCTTGTTGTGGTTATATCGGATACCGGAATAGGCATCCCGCAAGAGAACTTGAGCAGGATATTTGACCCGTTCTTTACAACTAAAGATGTTGGGACAGGAACAGGGCTCGGTCTGTCTGTCAGCTATGGCATAATAGAAAGGCTTGGGGGAAGAATAGAGGTTCAGAGTGAGATAAACAGAGGGACTACTTTTACTATCACTATACCCAAAATACAAACATCAGCAGTCATCTGAAAATTTTTTTATGTTCAATCCAAACATACTATTAATAGAAGACGATGAGATACTCAGAATCACCATATCTGACAGCCTTAAGAAGATGGGCTGGCCTGTAACCGCAGCCGAAGACGGCCAGGAGGGATTAAATCTCATTAAAAAAAACAATTTTGATATTGTCATATCAGATATAAGGCTGCCAAAAATTAACGGCATTGATGTTCTTAAAGAGATAAAGAATTATTATCCAAATACAGAGGTAATAATGATAACAGCCTTTGGCAACATAGAGGATGCAGTAGGGATAATAAAATTTGGTGCCTACGATTACATAACAAAGCCATTCCATACAGATGACCTGATTTTCAGAATAAAAAAGATAATAGACTATCAAACACTGAAGAATGATTATACTTCACTTAAAAATCAGTGCGATGACCGCTCCCTGCTCAATATAATCGGCAAAAGTAATAAGATGCAGGGGTTATTTGATTTAATAGAAAGGGTATCCAAGGTAGATTCAAATATCCTAATCACAGGAGAGAGCGGGACAGGTAAGGGGCTTGTTGCAAATATAATCCACCTTAAAAGTAAGAGGGCAAAGAACCCATTTATAAAGGTTAGCTGTGCTGCACTCCCTGAGACGCTCCTTGAAAGCGAGCTCTTTGGCCATGAGAAGGGGTCTTTCACCGGTGCGATAAAGAGAAGATATGGAAGGTTTGAGATGGCAAAAGACGGAACTATATTCCTTGATGAGGTTGGAGAGATTCCGATGTCCATACAGGTAAAACTGCTGAGGGCTATACAGGAGAGTGAGTTTGAAAGGATCGGAGGCGAGGAGACAATTAAAGTAGATGTCCGTATAATATCGGCAACCAGAAAGAATCTTGAAAAGGCGATTGAGGACGGAGAATTCCGTGAAGACCTTTATTACAGATTAAAGGTCATACCAATCCATATACCGCCGCTGAGGGAGAGAAAAGAGGATATCCCGATCCTCGTAGATTATTTTATAAAAAGGTTTAATAAAAAACTGAGCAGGCTCGTGGAAATCACGTCAGAGGCATTAAAATGCCTGTTGGACTACGATTTCCCGGGAAATGTCAGAGAACTGGAGAATATCATTGAGAGGTCAGTTGCACTTTCAACATCTGACACAATTAATGCATATGATATTGTGATGGCAGTGGAAAAGGACGGGTTTATCTCACTCAGGGATGAAGATATACCTTCATTAAAAGATGTCATATCAAAGACTGAAATGACCCACCTCATGAAGGTATTGGAAAAGACAAACTGGAACAGGATAAAGGCTGCTAAAATATTGGGTATAAGCAGAAAGAATCTCTGGGAAAAACTCAAGGCTTACAATATCGTATCTGAAAACGAAGAATAAAAATCAGATTAACCTTCTACAGTCCTCTTTGATTACTGAGTTTTCCCTTTTGATTCCAGCTTTTCCTTACAGTCAACACACCACTTTGCATGGGGAATTAATTCTAATCTCTTCTCAGGTATCTCTTCACCGCATTCAATACAGGAGCCATATTCTCCACTCTCAATCCTCTCAATCGCCTCATCAACCTCTTTTATCTGCTCCCTCTCCCTTTCACCAAGCTCCAATATCACCTGACGGGAATAGCTTCTGCTGGCATCATCATTTATATCAGGCACATCACCATCAACCTCTTCATGGCTATACTGCCTGCTTTTTTCTACCTCCCCAGCCAATTCCTTTCTTATATCCAACAACTTTTTCTTGAAATATTTTACTTTATCCTTTTTCATATCTCCTCTTTAACTCCTTTCTTTAAGCTCAATTTTTCGCCGCATCATGAACCTTCTTATTTGATGAACCCCGTTAGATATTTGCTATCGATTTGAGATAATTCTATCAAATGTTTTTATCTAACGGGGTGAATCAAAAACTATAGCAGGGGCATCACCCCACAATCTCTCAAGACCGTAAAACCTCCGCGTCTCCTCATAAAAAATATGGACAATTACATCGTTATAATCCAAAAGAACCCATCTCCCGCTTTCATAACCCTCTATATGATGACACCTGATACCTCTATTATCCATCTCCTCCTTTACGGCATCGGCAATTGCCTGAACCTGACGGGATGATGTGCCGCTGCATATAATAAATATATCAGCAATAGAAGATAATCCCCTTATATCATAGACAACAATATCCAAAGCCTTTTTATCAGCCGCAGCACTATAACTTAAAAATGCCTTATCTTTTATTTTCAGTTTTTGTCTCCTTACTTATAAAGCCTGTTTTTATTAATATACTCCTCTACAAATTCTGGTAAGAGGTATTTTACAGTCATGCCACTTTTAACTCTTCTCCTGATATCTGTTGACGATATATCCAATGCAGTCGTTTCAACAGGATATATAAAATGTTTAGAGCCGATTATATATAATCTCGGAGATTTTCCAAAGGGATTTTTTCTGTCTATCTTAAATTTTACATTTCTATACTTTTTAGCAGCAGCATCATTAAGCACATTAAAAAGGTCATCCACCTTGTAGCCGGGACGTGTAGTGACAATAAAATCGCAGTTTTTTAGCAGTCTGACAGAATCCTTCCATGTAAATATCTCTTTAAATGCATCAACACCTACAATAAAATAAAATTTATTTTTTGCCGAACCCTTATTAAAGCTATTTCTCAGTTCGTTTACTGTATCAATTGTGTATGAGTATCCATCTCTTTCAATCTCAATAGTTGATACTGTAAACCTCGGATTGGAGAGTGTTGCAAGCATTGTCATCATCAACCTGTGATACCCATCTGTTACCTTTTCTTTCTTCTTATGCGGTGGAATAAATGCAGGTATAAATATCACCCTATCCATTTTAAAAACCTCTGCAATCTCCTCTGCAGAGTTCAGATGACCATAATGTATCGGGTCAAATGTCCCACCCATTATTCCTATACGCATAAATAATTGACAATTGAAGATTGAAAATTGAAGATTGGAAAAAATAATAATTCCTTATAAATCGTCAATCGTCAATATTCAATCTTCACTCCCTGACCTGCCCGTCTCCAAAGACAATATATTTAGTTGATGTCAGTTCTTCTAATCCCATAGGACCACGGCAGTGCAGCTTCTGCGTGCTAATCCCCATCTCTGCCCCGAGCCCGAACTGTCCGCCGTCTGTAAACCTTGTAGAGGCATTTACAAAGACCGATGCCGCATCAACCTCTCTTAAAAATTTCCATGCATTATTATAATTCTTTGTTACAACCGCCTCTGAAAGCATTGAGCCGTGCCTTGTTATATGTTCTATTGCATCATCAATACTATCCACAACCTTTACAGAGAGTATCAAATCCAAATATTCTGTATCCCAATCATCAGCAGTTGCATCCTTAATATCAGAAACTATTGCCTTTGTCCTCTGGCATCCCCTTATCTCAACATTTGCATCTTTAAACTTCTTTATCATAGACGGCAGAAATGAACCGGCAACATCTTTATGGACAAGAAGGGTCTCCATAGCATTACACACACCCGGACGCTGAACCTTAGCATTGAAGGCTACTTTCTTTCCCATCTCCAAATCCGCCTCACTATCTATATAGACATGGCATAGCCCCTTATCATGTTTTATAACCGGTATTGTAGAATTCTCAACTACAGTCCTGATAAGACTATGACCGCCCCTCGGTATGATAAGGTCAATATAGGCATTCAGCTTAAGCATCTCAAATATTGCCTCCCTTTCAGTAACATCAATAAGCTGAATAGAATTATCAGGCAATCCATTAGAACTCCCTGCCTCTGATAGAACCTTTGCAATTGCTATATTTGAGTTTATTGCTTCAGAACCTCCCCTCAAAATCACTGCATTACCTGATTTAATACACAGAGATGCGGCATCTGCAGTTACATTCGGCCTTGATTCATATATTATGCCTATAACGCCAAGCGGTGTCCTTATCTTGCCTATCTGAAGGCCATTGGGCCTTCTCCACATCCTGACAACTTCACCTACAGGGTCAGGAAGTGCAGCAATCTCCCTTAATCCCTTTGACATCTCTTTAATTCTCACAGCATTCAGGGTTAAGCGGTCTATCATTGCTGGAGAAAGCCCTTTTCCCTTTGCATATTTTATGTCTTTTGAATTGGCTTCAACAATAAAGTCAGTTCTCTCCTCCAACAAATCTGCCATTGCCATCAGAGAATTATTTTTAATCTTTGTGGAAATGTTGGACAGCTTTCTTGAAGCGGCTTTTGCCTTCTGTGCAATTTTTAAAATTTTATCTTTCATAGAATCACGAGATTATCCCTGTGTATAGCCTCATCAACCATTTTATATCCAAGTATTTCTTCAAACTCTGAACTATGTTTCCCCCTAATTTTTTTTAATTCAGTTGAACTGTAATTTATAAGCCCTCTTGCAAACTCCCTGTTTCTGCTGTCAATACAGCTAACCATATCACCGCTCTTAAACTTACCCTCTATCTCTACAACACCTGACGGCAGAAGGCTCTTACCATCAGCAATAAGGACATTCTTCGCACCATCATCCACCTTTATCTTTCCCTTAGATTTAAGGGTATAGGCAATCCAGTATTTCTTACTGCCAAGTTTGTCCTCCTCAGGCAGAAATAATGTCCCAACATCCTCTCCCTTTACAATAGCCTCTATTATACCATTCACCTTTCCGTCAACTATTACAGTTGGTATTCCAGAATGAGACATCCTCTTTGCAGCCTGAATCTTCGTCACCATCCCGCCTACACCGGTAGCAGATCTGCTGTCACCTGCCATTACCTCAATCTCATTGGTTATTTTCTCTACAACAGGTACCAATTCTGCTGCCGGGTCTAACTTAGGGTCAGCACTGTATAACCCCTTCACATCTGAAAGTATTATCAGCAAATCCGCCTCTATTAAGTTTGACACCATAGAAGATAGTGTATCATTATCACCAAACTTTATCTCATCAACAGCTACAGTATCATTTTCATTTATTATCGGTATAACCTTGTAAGAGAGAATAGTAAGAATTGTATTTTTTGCATTAAGGTATCTTATCCTATTGCTTAAATCATCATGGGTAAGAAGAATCTGGGCTACATTAAGCCCTTCCCTCTTGAAATGCCTTTCATATTTTCCAATCAGACGGCTTTGACCTATTGCAGCCGCAGCCTGCTTGTGAGGTATATCCACTGGAGTTTTTTTAAGGTTTAATTCCTTCACCCCTGCAGCAATAGCACCTGATGAAACAAGAATCATTTCATATCCTGATTTGTGGAGAGTTGAAACCTGTCGGGTAATTTCTTCTATGACAGTATCATCAAGTCCGCTTCTGTCAGGACTGGTAAGAACCCCGCTTCCAATCTTAATTACAATCCGCCTGACTTTTTTTAATACCTTTTTCCTATTCACCTTAATGTCTTGCCTTATCGGCTTCAGCTTTAAACAGCATATCAGCCATATTTTTTACTAACTGATTAATACCCCCACCGGTAACAGCCGAGATAGAAAATATTTCTATACCCATATCTCTGAATTTACTTTTAACTTTATCAAATTTTTCCTTCGCCTCAGGGATATCAACCTTATTACCAACCACCATCTGTGGTTTTGAAGCAAGCTCAGGACTGAACTGAAGGAGTTCCTCATTAATAATTTTAAAATCATTAATGGGGTCTCTCCCCTCCCCTGCCGACATATCAATAAGATGGAGGAGTACCTTTGTCCTTTCTATATGCTTTAAAAACCTTACACCGAGCCCCTTCCCTTTATGTGCCCCCTCAATAAGCCCCGGTATATCTGCAACTACGAAGGATTTATACTCTTCCAACCTGACAACGCCTAAATTTGGTGCCAGGGTTGTAAATGGATAATCTGAAATTTTTGGTTTTGCTGCTGATATTTTTGATATGAGTGTTGATTTTCCTGCATTTGGAAAACCAATTATACTGATGTCAGCAAGGAGTTTTAGCTCTAAATAAAGCCACTTTTCCTCTCCGGGGAGACCTTTTTGTGCCCGCCGAGGAGCCCTGTTTGTAGAAGACTTAAATCTTGTATTTCCCCATCCACCCCTTCCACCCTTAGCTACTATTGATACCTTGCCATCTTCATCCAAGTCTTCCAGAATTAATTTAGTATCTGCATCTTTTATTATTGTGCCAACGGGAACCCTTATCCTGCAATCCCCTCCATCTTTTCCGTGTTTATTGCTGCCCTCTCCGTGTCCCCCTCTATCTGCCCTATAATGCTGTTGATACCGGAGGTCAATTAATGTGTGAAGGTTTCTATCTGCCGATATTATTACATCCCCGCCGTCTCCTCCGTCTCCACCATCGGGACCGCCCCTCGGGACATATTTTTCTCTGCGAAAACTTACACAGCCCTTTCCGCCATCCCCTCCCTTAACATATATCTTCGCTTCATCAATAAACATAAAGAGTTAAGGAGTTAACTCCACAACTCATTCTGCATACACACTTACCAGTTTTTTATCTCTGCCCTTTGTCTCAAACTTCACAACACCATCAATCTTTGCAAATATAGTATAGTCTACACCGAGCCCGACATTCTTTCCGGGATAAAACTTTGTCCCTCTCTGCCTTACAATAATGCTGCCGGCAGAAACTATCTGTCCTCCGAATCTCTTAACACCGAGCCTTTTTGAATTACTGTCCCTTCCATTAGCTGTGCTGCCCTGACCTTTTTTATGTGCCATAACCTACCTCCAAAAATTTAATATACTATTTAGAACCTTTAATTTTTGCAGTTTTTGTAGTTTTCGTAGTCTTTGTTGTCTTCTTTCTCGTTGTCTTTGTTACTGTTCCTGAAGTTGCACCGGTAATCGTTCCTGAAGTTGCATATGTTGCAGCCCCTGACACAGCAGGAGTTCCGCCTATTGAAACTATCTTTACAGTAGTAAAAGGCTGCCTATGCCCCTGTGTCTTCCTATAATTTTTTCTCCTCTTTTTCTTGACTATGCGAATCTTCTTTGAATTACCCTGCTCAACTATCTCACCGATAACCGGCATCCCTTTTATTTCAGGTTTTCCAATATTAGCCTCTTTATCATTCACCATGAGGACATTATCAAAACTGACCCTATCCCCTTTAATCCCTTTTACTTTTTCAAACCTTACAGTCTCTCCTAATGATACCTTATACTGTTTACCGCCTGTCTTAACTACTGCATACATGATTAATCCTCCATCCATAATTAAAAACCTTCTTCTTCCCCCAATGATTCAGGCCAGTATGAAGAGGTCTATTTTGCTATAAACTACAATGCCCACGATTTACGTGGGCTTGTATTCAAAATATCATGATTTTTATTTATATGTCAAGACTTTTTCGGCTGATAGGGATTGCCTTTCTTCCAATATCTCTCCTGTAATACACCCCATCCCACTTAATCAAACTGACACCCTTATATGCCCTGTCTATTGCATCCTCAAAATTTGCGCCGAGTGATGTAACTCCAATAACCCTTCCGCCATTTGTCACAACCTTATCTTTTATCTTTGATGTCCCTGCATGGAAAACCCGTAGATTCTCTATATTCTTTGCCTCATCAAGTCCACCTATCTCTTTTCCCTTCTCATATTTATCAGGATAACCATTTGCTGCCATGACAACACATACAGAAGGCTCATTACCCCATTGAATCTCCTTTCCCTTTAACTTACCATCTACAACTGACATCATTATTGGCACAATATCATTTTTCATTCTCATAAGTATCGGCTGTGTCTCAGGGTCTCCGAATCTGCAATTGAATTCAAGGACAAAAGGCTTGCTATTCACAATCATAAGCCCGGCATATAGAATACCTTTATAGGTTTTCCTCTCTTCCTTCATACCTGAAATTAATGGTCTGATAATTGTGTCAATAATCTCTTTAGAAATACTATCAGTAATTACAGGTGCAGGGGAATATGCACCCATACCACCTGTGTTTGGTCCTTTATCACCATCATAAATTTGTTTGTGGTCCTGTGCAGAGGCAAGAGGCACTATCTCTTCGCCATCACTGAAAACCATAAAAGACGCCTCTTCCCCTTTTAAATATTCTTCAATAATAATCTTCATGCCTGCGCTGCCAAATACCTTCTCTACCATAATTAAATCAACAGCATTTACTGCCTCTTCAATAGTATTGCAGATAATAACCCCTTTTCCAGCCGCAAGCCCATCCGCCTTTATTACAACAGGCTGAAAACTGAAGGCTGAAGGCTGAAAACTTAGAATATAATCCTTTGCATCCTTTTGGGAATTAAAACTTTCATACTTCGCAGTAGGGATTTTATATTTCTTCATCATATACTTTGCAAAGACCTTACTCCCCTCTATCTCAGCAGCCTCTTTTGAAGGACCAAATATTTTCAGTCCCCTTTTTTCAAATTCATTTACAATTCCAAGTGTAAGCGGCAGTTCAGGTCCAACCACTGTCAAATTTATGGAATTATTTACAGCAAATTCAACAAGACCTTTTATATCTGTTGATTCAATGTTGACATTTTCTGCAACATCAGAAGTTCCAGCATTACCAGGGGCACAATATACCTTCTTCACTAAAGGACTCTTGCTAATCTTCCATACGAGGGCATGCTCCCTTCCTCCATTACCTATTATAAGTATTTTCATATTAATTAAATTCTCAGATTTTAAAAAATATCTTTTATTCTATTTATTGTAATATAATTGAAATATATTTACACCTTTTTTAAATATATTATACGGTAAATCACATTGAATCCTAATTTAAAACCATTTGAAGATATTTTATTAAAATATCTTGGCAATAGTAAATCTCCAACACTTACAGCTCCTGTCTGCACAGGCAGGTCTGAACTTAAAGCCATAGCATCAGATGTAATTCAACTTTCTAATCTCTTCACAAAAGAGAGGAAAATCCTTCCATCTCAATACCTGAATAATAAGAGTCTGAGAAGGGCATATATTATTTATTTTCTTCCTTCCAACATTTATAAGATTCATTTGCCCTTAAAAGAGCTTTCTCTTCATCCAAAGAAAATCCTTTCTAAGAAATTGCTAAAGATACTTGACCTTGGCTCAGGCCCTGGCACAACAATCTTAGGAATATTGGATTTCTTTTCTAAACAGAAAAAAAGACCATCCCTTGAATTTACAGCTATTGACTCGGTAGCAGAAAATTTAACCATTGCCAAAGACCTTTTTAAATTGTTTGCAGAAAATATTAATATAGATGCCTCTCTTAAGACCTTTAAAATAAATATAGAAAAGGCAGGGACTATTCCTCAAGACACTTATGATATTATTATCCTTTCAAATATCCTCAATGAATTATTTTATGAAGATAATAAAAGAATTGCTAAACGAGTCTCTTTTCTAAATACCATTATTGATAAATTTCTAACACTAGATGGAAGCTGTATAATTATTGAGCCAGCACTAAGAGAGACTACGAGGGGGATGCTTGATGTCAGGGATAACCTCATAAAAAATGGTTTTAATATTTATTCTCCATGCCTTATAGATGAGCCATGCCCTGCCCTTCTGAATCCCAAAGATTGGTGCCATGAAGATATTCCATGGACTCCGCCTGTAATCATCAAAGAAATAGATAAGCTGACAGGATTAAGAAAGGACTCTCTAAAATTTTCCTACCTCGTCTTAAGAAAAGATAAACTATCATTAACAGATGTATTAGAGAAAAACTCTTACAGGATAGTCAGCGAACCTCTCGTATCTAAAGGTAAATTAGAATTCTATATCTGCGGCATTGGAGGGAGACGGCTGATTACAATGCTTGATAAAGATAAGACCCCATCAAACATGCAGTTTCAAAAACTTCAAAGAGGCGATATTGTCACCTTCAGAGACCTTATTGATAGAGGGAATAGATTTAAGATAGATAAAGGCACAACTGTCGCTAATTTGTCATCCCATATCTACAAATCTCCTCATCTTTATATTTAATAAGAGACCTATAGATATAAATGTCGTGACAAGATATGAACCGCCATAACTCATTAAGGGCAATGGTATTCCCACAACAGGAAACATGCCTGTAGTCATTCCGATATTGAATATCATGTGAAATGCCAGCATTGAGACTACACCCCCGGCTATCAGTGAACCTGACCTGTCCCTTGCATGATATACAACATCTATCCCTTTAATTATGAGGATTATATAAAGTGTAATCAGCAATAACGCACCTGTAAATCCCATCTCTTCGGCAAATACTGAGAATATAAAATCTGTATGTTTCTCAGGCAGGAAGTTTAACTGGCTCTGTGTCCCGCTCATAAAACCCTTCCCCGTATATCCGCCGGAACCTATAGCAATCTTGGACTGAATTATATGATAGCCGCTGCCAAGGGGATCTGCCTGCGGATTTATGAGGGTCAATATCCTGTTCTTCTGATAATCCTTCATGAAGTGCCACAAAAATGGAAGGGATACTATAGCAGAGCCTGCCAATATGAATAATGACCTTATATTTATGCCTATCAAAAATGACATGGAAATAAATATAAAAAATATAACCACAGCAGTTCCCAAATCAGGCTGTTTTGCTATCAAGACAGCGGGAATAAGGACAACAATTGCAGGGGTTATTAAATCCCTGATTCTGTAAAGACCCCTTATCTTTTTATCATCAAAATATCTTGCCAGTGTTATTATGATAACAATCTTTGCCAGCTCAGATGGTTGAAATGTAAACTGTGCAAATGAAAGCCATCTGCGGGCGCCTGAAACAGTCTTCCCTGATACCGCCACCATTATAAGCACCACTATAATCACAAAGTATAGAATGTAGGCAAGCTTCTCCAGAGAATGATAGTCAATAAATAAAATGAGCAGCATAGCCATCAGACCGTATAATATCCAGTATATCTGCTTTATATATATCCTGCTGGGCTCCCCTCCGCTCCCCCCTGTGCTGTATATTGTAAAAATGCCAACGACAGAAATAATGATTGTAAGCCCGAAGATTACCCAGTCAAAATTTGAAATAATCTGGTATTTTAAAATGCCTTTATTATTCATATTTATTACTGGTGCTCTGGTGACTTTCTATATAGCTCTTTATCAGTTTTCCAGCAATCGGGGCAGCAGCAGAGCCGCCATGACCGCCATGCTCCACCAAAACTGCTACAGCAATCATCGGATTTTCATAAGGTGCAAAGGCAGCAAACCATGCGTGGTCTCTAAATTCATAAGGAATTTCCTCATCACTTTTTTCTTCTATTTCCGCCATCCTGATTACTTGTGCTGTCCCTGTCTTTCCTGCCACCTCTATCCCCTTAATATTGGAAGCCCTTCCAGTTCCTCTCTGGTCACTTACCACCCCATGAAGTGCATCCTTTATTAAATCAAGCGTTTTCTGGCTAACTGACAGGCTCCCTTTAATTTTAGAATCTGTCTTATTAATCAGTTTCCCATCTGTAGTATCTACCTTCCGAATTATCTTTGGTTTATAAAGTGTCCCCCCATTGCCAACTGCCGCAAGCATATTTGCCATTTGAATTGGTGTAACGAGGTTAAACCCCTGCCCTATAGATGCAGATACAGTCTCACCAAGTATCCACGGTTCTCCCTTTACACTCTCCTTCCACTCCTCAGTCGGTATCAAACCTGTCTTTTCTCCCTCTATGTCAATATCCGTCGGACTCCCCAATCCAAAACCAAATGCATATCTTGATAATCTGTCTATACCGAGTCGGAAACCAACTGTATAAAAATACACATCACACGATTGTATGATTGCATTCCGCAATTCCATCCTTCCATGCCCGCCCTTCTTCCAGCATCTGTAACTTTTCTTTCCCAGCTTAAAATAACCATGGCAGTCAATAGTTGTATCAGGTGTTATAACCCCCTCCTCAAGCCCTGCCGCAGCAGTTACTATTTTAAATACAGAGCCCGGAGGGTATTGCCCCTGAATTGCCCTGTTCTGTAAAGGTTTATAGGCGTCGTTGATGATATTTGACCAATATGTCTTAGATACTCCCCCTGCAAACAGATTCGGGTCAAAGGATGGCTTGCTGACCATCGCAAGAATACTCCCATCCTTTGGATCAATTGCAACTACTGCACCATTCTTCCCTTCAAATAACTTCTCCACCTCCTCCTGGAGTTCGATGTCAATTGTAAGATAAAGGTTGTAACCAAAATCAGGGTCAATCTGCTTAAAGACCTTCAGTTCCCTTCCGGCAACATCCACCTCAACATACTTGCTCCCCCTCTTTCCCTTCAGAACAGATTCGTATCTCTTCTCAATACCATATTGCCCTATAAAATCACCGAGACGATAATCTGATACCTTTAACCCGTCCAATTGTGTCTTTGTTATCTCGCCAAGGTATCCAAAGATGTGTGAACCTGTTTCTCCGTACAGATAATTCCTCATCGGCTCTATTTCAAGGAATACACCCGGCAGATCTAAACCGTGTTCTTCTATAAACGCAACTTCATCCCAGCTTATATCTTTTTTAATTACGATGGATTGAACTGGTGTGGAACTGTTCTTGATCTCCCTCTTAATCTTCTCAGTATCAACATTCACCTCTGAAGCTATCAGAGACAAAATCCTGTCCAGGTCTTTGATGTATTCTGGAATTATAGAGAGATTAAATGAAGGGCGATTGTTTATTATCTCCCTTCCATTCCTGTCAAATATCTTCCCCCTGTATGCCTTAAGAGGAACCATCCTAATCCTGTTATTCTCCGCCTGCAATTTAAGCTCATCGGATTTTATTACCTGCAGATACCATAATCTTAGAATCAAAAATGAAAAAGAGGCGGCAATAAACAGTGTAAATACAATTATCCTGACCTTAATTGTTTCAGAAAAGTTTCGATCAAGTCCACCAATTTTCATAACTTATAAAAAACAGGTTTTTTATAATATAGCATTTTTATTCTATTCAGCAGCAGAAATATGGGAGGGGCAAGCAAAGAGTTATATATTCCCTGAATTAAAAGTGACCATAAAAAACTTAACACCTTTATCTCCATCAATAAAAGTCCTTTTAAAACAAACAAAAAGATTACTCCATTTAAAAATGTGGCTATGAATGTAAACAAATACTGGACAAGCAGATTTTCACTTAAGATTTTTTCTCTTAGACTGCCTATGGAAAACCCGATTAAACATTTGGAAAGAGAGTTTATTCCCATCAATCTAAATGAGAGGGCATCCTGAATAAGTCCAAATGTAAATCCAATTCCTGCAGCGATATTTTTATTCAGGAAAAGTCCGCTGTAGATAGCTATTATAAGGATAAAATCAGGCTTGACTCCTCCTATAGCAAAAAACTCTATTACAACAGTCTCTAAAATGAATATACTTATTCCAAGAAATGTCATTACTAAAATAAACATATTAAAATTTGACCCCTCTCATTTTATTTCAGGTTTGTCAAATGGACTGACAACAACTAACAATTCTTCTGTTCTTGAAATATCTGCTGAAGGGGTGATAGCCACTTGACGAAAAAGCCCTGTCTTTTTCTCATAAACCTTGCTGACCGTCCCTATCAAAAATCCCTTTTGATATATGCCTCCAAGCCCTGAAGATATTACAATGTCACCTTCTTTTACATCAGAATCTACTGACAAATACTTCATTTCTAACATACCTTTATTATTCCCCACCACAACCCCTCTGTCACGGGTTCTCTGTATTACGGCATCTATAGAGCTCCTTGGATCAGTTATTAAAAGAACTTTTGAATATTTTGATGTTGACTGGACTATCCTTCCAATCAGCCCATTGTACGTAACCACTGACATATCTTTCATTACAGAATTATTTAAACCCTTATTTATCATAATCATCTTTGCCCACCCTGTTGAATCAAATCCAACCACATCGGCATAGATAAGATTAAGTTCGGATGTATTGACAAAATCAATAAGCTTATCCAGTCTCTTAAAGTTATCAAATTTTTCCAAAAGGGCACTATTCTGAAATTTCAATTTTCCAATCTCCTTCTTTAACTGGTTGTTTTCCTCCTGCGTATCAATAAGAAAGATGTAATTGTTCCATATGCGGACAGTACCATTGATAGTCTTGGAAACTAATTCCTGAAAGGGTGATACAACTGCAATGATTATTGATTCAACAAAGGCAGGAGTCTTCCAAAATTTGATATTGGCAGTCAGAAATAGAAATGATATCAGGATGAGTGTTGCAACTACAATTATCCCGTGCCTTTTTTTTGAATCCTTTTTTAGCATCAGCTTTTAAATTGACACCTTCTTTAAAAGCTCCAGTTCATCCAAAGCCTTCCCTGTCCCAAGAGCAACGGCAGAGAGGGGGTCCTCAGCTACTATAATGGGCAGTCCTGTCTCCTCTCTCAATAGCAAATCAAGCCCCTTAAGCATGGAGCTGCCTCCAGCCATTACTATCCCTTTATCAATAATATCGGCAGCCAGTTCTGGCGGCGTCCTCTCAAGGGCTATCTTTACATTCTCAACAATTGTGCTCACAGGCTCTGCCAATGCCTCCCTGATTTCTTCATCGTTTATAATAAGCACCTTTGGAATACCAGCAACAAGGTCCCTCCCCTTTACCTCCATCTCCAGTTTTTCTTCCAGAGGATATGCAGAACCTATCTTTATCTTTATCTCCTCAGCAGTCCTCTCACCGATAAGGAGATTATACTTTCTCTTTATGTAATTTATTATTGCCTCATCCATCTCATCTCCGGCTATCCTTACAGACCTACTGTAAACAATGCCTGAGAGTGAAATCACTGCAACTTCAGTCGTTCCGCCGCCAATATCCACTATCATATTCCCTGTAGGGTTTGCAATGGGGAGTCCAACGCCAATTGCGGCAGCCATAGGTTCTTCCATAAGATATACCTCTCTTGCACCTGCAGATGCTGCAGAATCCCTCACCGCCCTCTTTTCAACCTGTGTTATGCCTGATGGAACACCGATTACAACCCTCGGCCTCACGAGGGTCTTCCTGTTATGCACCTTTCTTATAAAATACTTTATCATCGCTTCAGTAATCTCAAAGTTTGCTATAACACCATCCCTCATAGGTCTGATAGCTACAATATTCCCAGGTGTCCTGCCCAACATCTGTTTTGCCTCTGACCCTACTGCAAGCACTTCTTTGGTTTCATTGTGAATGGCTACAACTGACGGCTCTCTAAGCACTATACCCTTTCCCTTTACAAAAACTACCGTATTTGCAGTCCCTAAATCAACGGCTAAGTCATTTGAGAAAAAACCTAAAATTGAATCAAATATCATTGTTAATCTCCTTTATAGTAATGATTATCAGACTGAAAACGAGGTTGATTATAGCATACTTTTTCCTTACTGTTGAACTATTTTTGAATCAAGAACCCTGTAGCAAGCTACAGAGTATGGATGAGGAATTATTTTTTTACCCCTCACCCTACCCTCTCCCTCAAGGGGAGAGGAAACATAAGGTAACCCCGCAGCAGAGCTACGGGGAATAACAAGTTAAGAATTAAAACCGCACTCCTATATGGTAGTCTGATATAGAGTATTTCAAATTAAGCATAAAGGGAGGGGAAAGTGGTATGACGGAACAAATTCATAAAAGACTTTTTTGTAGCCTAATGCGGAGTTGAGCTGTAGCCCCGCCTGTCTGCGTGCATCGCACAGGCAGGTAGGGGCGTATCAGTCTTGAATTAGTTATTATTAATTATTGTCTTTATATCAGAGGCAAATATGATAGTCAATGACAAAAAATAAAATTTGCAGTATACTTATCTCATTAATTTGCAAGGTTAATATGTTAAAGGAACTGCGTATCAAAAACTACGCCATCATAGATGAGCTGAGTATAGATTTTAAGGCTGGACTCAATATACTGACAGGAGAAACAGGGGCGGGAAAATCTATTATAATTGAATCCCTCGGACTGATACTTGGCGAAAGGGCATCTGATGAATCTATCAGGAGCGGAGAGGATTCAGCTTCAGTTGAGGCAGTTTATGATATATCAAGAGTCAAAAATATAAAAGAGAAACTATCTGAATCTGGAATTGAAACAGAAAATAATGAGTTGATAATAAGGAGACAAATTTCCCGTTCCGGAAAGAACAGAAGTTATATAAATGACAGTGCAGTCAATCTCTCTTTATTAAAAGATATAGGCGATATGCTGGTGGATATACACGGACAGCATGAGCATCAGACCCTCCTCCACCCTGAAAACCACTCTATTGTTCTTGATTTATTTGGCAATACACTTCCCTTTAGAGAAAAATGCAGGGAGAACTATTCAAATCTCCAGAACCTTCAAAGGGAGGTCAATGAACTGATAAATAAGGAAAGGGAAAGGGTGCAGAAGATAGACCTTTTAAACTTTCAAAAGGAAGAGATAGATAAGGCTGAACTGAAAATCGGCGAAGATGATGATTTGAAAAATGAAAAAAACCTCCTCCAGAATGCAGAGAGGCTGCACAGGTATGCAACAGAATCTTATGAGGCTCTATATTCAACAGAGGGGTCTGTCGTTGAAAAATTAAATTCTGTAATTACAAATATTACAGAAATAAACAAGATTGATTCATCAGCAGGGAAGATTTTAGATGATGGGAAGGAAGCCCTTTTTGAGATAGAGGATATAGCGTCAAGGATAAGGGATTATACTGGAAAAATTGAATTCAATCCCGACCGTTTATCTGAAATAGATGACAGGCTTGCAGAGATAACAGCCTTAAAGAGAAAATATGGAACCAATATTGAGGATGTTTTAACTTATAGAAAAAAGATTGATGAAGACCTTGAAATCTTATCCAAGAGTCAGGAGAGGATGGATGGACTAAGTGCCGAAATAGAAAAACTTAAAAAAGAGATGGAAGATGTTTCAATGGAATTGGCAAAAGAAAGGGAAAAGGCTGCTGATAGATTTGAATCCATGATAGAAAAAGAGCTAAAAGAACTAAAGATGGAAAAGGTCAGATTTAAGGTAAATTTTTCCTATGAAGAAGATGATACCAGTTTTATAAAATACAAAGGAAAATCAGTAAAACTCTTTCCAGAAGGAATCGGAAAAATAGAATTTTTCTTCTCTCCAAATATTGGTGAGGACTTAAAACCCCTTTCAAAAATCGCATCAGGCGGCGAGCTTTCAAGGGTCATGCTGTCAATAAAAAATATACTGACAAATAAAGACTCTATCCCTGTCCTGATTTTTGATGAGGTGGATGCAGGGATAGGAGGAGGTGTGGCGGAGATTGTTGGGGAAAAATTGAAGAAGGTTTCAAAAGGGAGACAGGTCTTCTGCATCACACATCTCCCCCAGATTGCAAGCCGTGCAGACACCCACTTCCAGATTGCAAAGAAAACTTCCAATAACAGAACAATCACATCAATAAAAGAACTTAAAGGTGAAGAGAGGGTAGAAGAAATTGCAAGAATGGCTGGAGGAAAGGTAATTACAGATACTGCGAGAAAACATGCAGAGGAAATGATTATGAAATGCAGTAAGATAAGTTGAGTCATTAAGAAAAAATACTTAAATTTATCTGATTGATTTTTCTTCGTGTGTATTGAATTAATAAGTAAATGCTGCGGATATAAATGCCGTCAGATTTTGCATCTCTACACCCTTAATAGCTGTGCTTCCGGTATAAGGTTGTGCCTCTCCTGTGCCAAGGGAATAACTTCCTCCAAGGGAGAGTGAGGATGAGCGGGTGAATTGGCTTATGCTAAAGGTGATTCCATACATATCTATATGCTCCGGCTGGTCTGTCTTTCCTGAGAATAATTTTGGTGTGTTTGCCATACTCGTAAAAAAACCACCCCTCATGGCAACCCTTTCATTAAGATAGTACTCCGTGCCTATCGCTATATTGAGGGTTCTTTCCTGTGGAATAGATCCTGAAGCAGTAGCCCCCGTAGATGTATTTTTATAGGTTACAGTGTAGTTTGAATCCGTGTAATAACTTACATCAGCCGAAAAGAGGAGACTTTCTGAAAGAAAGTATGCTCCACCCAATGTCAATGTAAGCGGCAACTTCCTGCCATCTGTTGATTCCCATACCTCGTAGGCAGGGTTGGTAATTCCGTAATCCAGCCCCCTATAAGTAATCTGAATTCGTTTGTCCGTATTGAAGACATAGTTTTGTGATACTGTAAGTCCCAGCGATACTTTATCCAAGGGGTTCCAAATCATTCCTATCATAGGTTTTAAACCCCATTCTGTCAAAGAATCGTAAACATTTCTCCACTCGTATCTACCATCATCAACTGCAAGGAAATGGTTGCTGATAAGCTCACGCCCCCTGTAGTGAAGATATAGAGTAGTGCCAATAGAAAGGTTATCCCTTATCTTTAAGGCATAGGAAGGACCAAAGTTATATGAATAGTCCGTATCATTCATGTTTATTACATATTTAGTAATTGTGAGTGGAAGTTTTGTTGTGGGGTCAATGCCAGGGAAATTGTAGAATGTCTGCTTCTGATTTTCCAGCCTTGAATCGGGCACAGCATAAGAAAAACCGATTATTCCCTGTCCGAGAGGCTGAATAATCCCAAAATAGTTAGGGAGTAGATTTGAGGAAACACGCTCCCATCCCTTGCCGCCCAAAACATCTTTATAGGTCTTTTTGAAATAATTATAGACATTGGCGCTGGCGGAAAGGCTTCTGCCAGAAGCAAAAATCAGTCCTGCAGGGTTATAATAACATCCGGAGGCATCATCTGAAATTGCTGTATATGCTCCTCCCATACCAGAGGCTCTGTCGCCAATAATTATATTGTTATAGTGATACTCATCGGCAAAAACTTCAGTGATGAGTGATGAGTGATGAGTGATAAGCATAAAAATCACGAGTAGCAATGAGTAAGAAGTTAAGAGTGGCATCTGTCCACTAACCACTGACTGCCGACCACTATTTAATTTTAACATTTTCAACAAATCTCTCCTTTAGAAAAGGTTGTTTTTTGTCTGAGAGCTGATTTTTTTCAAGAAAGGAATCCAGGTTGTCTATCCTCTCCCCAAAGGAGGGATGAGTACCGGTCAGAATCTCTGTTTTTTCCTCATTATTTGATATTTTTTTTAAATACCTCTTTAAAGCTACTGGGTCGTAACCTGCATTAGCAGTTGTTATAGTTGCCATCCTATCTGAATTCAGCTCATCCTGTCTTTTTAAACCCTTTTCAAAGAGTATCTCCACTGCCTTGTCCACCATCTGGGTAAAGACGACTCGCATTGTTTCGGTCCCTCCACCCAGTATTCTTGCAAGACCTGCCGCAGGTGAATCATCTGTCCCTTTTATATTTAGCTCCTTTACAATATGTCTTTCAGTAACATGGGCAATTTCATGTGCAAGAACAGCAGACAGTTCAGCCTCATCTTCCATTATCTTCAATGCCCCTTTTGTTATAAATATATATCCGCCTGGAGCCGCAAAGGCATTAATTATATCAGTATCAAGTACGGCAAACCTGAACTCAATCTCAGTCCTGCCGGCATATTGGGCAATCCCCTTACCAACGAGATTTATATATCGGGTCAATTTCTTATCATCATAGAGCTTATACCTTCCCAGTATCCTTGCAGATAGCTCTCTTCCAAAGACAATCTCAGCCCTTATATCCTCATTAGCCGTGAAGGACTCTTTTAACTGCGATTTTCTTTTCCTGAAATCTTCGGAGGCGGCAAAATCAGTGAATGGGAAAAAGTGGACAGTGACCAGTAATAAAAATAAAAAACCACTAACCACCGACCATTGACCACTGACTCCTGACTCCCGGCTGTTTTTCATTTTTCCATCCCCTCCTGAAGAAATTGTGATGCCTCTTCATCAGCTATCTTTAGAGCCTCCATCCACTCTACACCTTCGTAATCTACTTTGTATTTATCGCTGATTCTTGCCCGCTCTTCGGCAAGCCCCCTTGCTGCAGCAGCAGTTGCAAATGCCGATGCCCTCTTTCTTGCCCCTTTTTCAAGCATCTCTTCAGTCTCTTCAAGAATAGAGACTTTACCTAAAGGAGGTTTGGTGCTTACAAGCAGCCGGGATATCCAGCCGTTTACACCTTTATAATCAACTTGATACCAGTCGCCCTTTTTATCCATCTCTTTCAGGAGTTCACCCTTTACAGACTCTGTTAGCCTTTTGGAACCAAGAGTAGGTTCTAAAAAGATAGGAGCCCTAACACTCTGGACATAGAGGTCGGCTGCATGAGCAAAAGGCACACTCAATAGTAAACCAATTATCAATGAACAATTAATAATTTTTTTTCTCATAATTACCCTTCAAATAAATTAACAATTGCTCATTTCTTCATCATCGTATATACCCCATCCCAATTTTCAGGTGGTTCTATCTCAAGGTAATCCGTACATCTATTTATGAAAATTTCAGCCACAGGGTCATTGAGTTTAATGGATAATAACATGGAATATTTATTCCTGGCATCTACCCATTTTCTGTTTAAATAATGGTTAAAACCCTCATCAGAAATTGAGATTATCCTTTCCAATAGTTTTGTATCTTTCAATCTGGTATTGAGAGGCTCGTATATTTTAATACCTTTCTTCTTTCCCTTTACACGGACTATATCTACAACCCTGCACGGTATAGACCCCTTGACCTCTTCATATGTAGCCTCTGTGATCAAAATATGACAGCCATACTCCTTTGTCAATCCTTCTACTCTGGAAGCCAGATTAACATTATCACCGATTACTGTATAGTCAAGTTTTTTTTCAGAGCCTATATTACCGAGTATTACTTCACCACTGTTTATACCTATACCTATTTCAAGATGAGAGCCCCCCTTTTTCTTAACAGTTTCGTTTAATATCTCCAGGCTATGCATCATTTCTATGGCTGATTTTACGGCCCTCTCTCCATGGTTATTAACCTTTACAGGGGCGCCCCAAAATGCCATGATGGCATCCCCTATGAACTTGTCAAGGGTTCCTTCATATTTGAATATCACATCCACCATTTCAGAGAGATAGCTGTTCAATATCTCCACTATCTTCTCGGCATCTAATGATTCAGACAAGTTTGTAAACTCCCTTATATCAGAAAAGAGGATGGTAAGGTATTCCTTACTCCCCACTTCAGCCTTAAGAACATCCTGCGGGGCTTTTGCTATTACCGTTGCCAGCATTGTCGGAGATACATACTGTTCCAGCATCCTTTTTATCCTTCGCTTATCTTTTCCCTCTGTAAGGCTCAGATATGCAAAGGAAGTCATCCATGAAATGGCAATGGAAGCAATTGGAGCGATGACATCATAGACTATATTGCTTTTAAACTGCCATAGTGAGACCGAAACATACAAAATGGTTAAGACCACTGGAAGACCTGTCTGATATAAGGCATTCCGTATCCAGAGGATTGTAAAACTTACGGCAACAGACAAAATCAAAATAAGAACTGAGGTTAACAATGAACCCCTATAAATAAGGAAATCCTTTTGGATAATATTGCCATAAATTGAGGCGTGGAGGTAAACCCCCGGGGTCTTGCTATCCAAAGAAGTAGTCTTTAAATCATCCACCCCCACAGCACTAGCACCTATAAATACAATCCTATCTTTAAATGCTGCAGGGTCAACAGGCAACTCTTCAATTTCACCAAGTTTTATTTTCTGTATAGAAGAAAGGATACCACTCATGGAATAGGGTGCGAAATTGCCATACATTTTTATCAGGTAAGAGCCGTCTTCCTGAATGGGGATTGATATATGTGGAAGTAAAATCAGTTCCCCCTTTTCCATCCTCACCGACTCAATTTTTAAAACATTTAGCAGAGGAGCAGTTGAAAGGACGGGAAAAAATGAGCCCTGATAGTGGCGGAACAGCCTCGTTCTTCTATAAACACCATCTCTGTCCGGTGAAAATTCCACAACCCCAACCCCTTTCGATGCCCTGTACAATTCAGGAAAAGGCAGATAGTAATTATTATTCCCCTCGGGTATAACACCATCAATATTCCTAACGGAAAAATGGGTGGTAAAATCGTCAGGCAATGGTTTATTTAACAACCCTTTGTTGTATTCATCCTCTTTATCTATAATTATTTGGGCGGCATGATAGATATTTTCTGAGGACGCAGTTGCTTCAACAAGACGTTTGTCATTGGGACCGAGAATAGAGGTTGATTGTCCATACATCTTCTCATTTTCGGTAAAGAGCATGTCAAATATGACAGCCTTAGCTCCTGCGAGGTATAGAAAGTCTATGACATCTGCATGGATAGACCTGGGCCATGGCCACCTGCCAACAACAGGATTCATCGCCCTGAGAGATGCCTCATCTATTAGTATTACTTCGATATCTTTAGGTGGTTCATCACTACCATAAAAGAGGCGCTGTCGTAAATCAAGTGTCTTCCATTCAAGCTCTTCAAATATGCCGAGATAAAAACCAACATTGACCAGAAGGGCGATAGATACGGAAATTACAGTGCCTAAGAGGAGTTTTCTTTGTGCATATGAAAGCATAGATACTGATAACTGACAACTAACCACTGTACCCAGATAATGCATTTTAAAAATTAGAACGTAGATTTACCCCGCACATAAATTATGTGTCGAGGTTTATCTGCGTCCAATTGCATTTTTTGGGTTAATTTATATTCTCTACTTATTAAAATTCTACTTTAATTTTTACCTTTGGTTTTAGTAGAGTTGGATTGATCTCTGTAATTGGAATGACGGGTGTTATCGTAGAAGGTGCTATTGTTCCAGGTGCAGGCATTACCCCTATCGTTCCCGGCATTGTTCCTGTTGCTCCGAATGGCATTACCCCTATCGTTCCCGGCATTGTTCCTGCTGCTCCGAATGGCATTACCCCTATCGTTCCCGGCATTGTTCCTGCTTCTCCGGATGGCATTACCCCTATCATTCCCGGCATTGTTCCTGTTACTCCGAATGGCATTACCCCTATCGTTCCCGGCATTGTTCCTGCTGCTCCGGATGGCATTACCCCTATCGTTCCCGGCATTGTTCCTGCTGCTCCGGATGGCATTACCCCTATCGTTCCCGGCATTGTTCCTGCTGCTCCGGATGGCATTACCCCTGATGAACCTGCCGGTGGTGTCCCTGCTACGCCTGCCGGTGGTGTCCCATTTCCGGCTTGCCCTTGGAGAGAAGCTTTTTCTCCGGCAGTTTCTAACTTCTTGCCTTCAGGTTCTTTCTTGCCTTCAGGTTCTTTCTTGCCTTCAGGTTCTTTCTTGCCTTCAGGCTCTTTCTTACCTTCAGGTTCTTTCTTGCCTTCAGGTTCTTTCTTGCCTTCAGGTTCTTTCTCTTTGTCTTCTTTTTTCTTTTTTTCTTCCTTTGGAGGTTCAGTTGCCTCAGTTAAGCTTTTTATATCTTCAACTGAAACGCTAACTGGTGGATGGGGAGGGGTATTCTGAACAACATTAGTCATCTGATTCATCTTGACCAGAACCTCTCCCACTATTTTGGGAGAGATATTCTTGACTGCAACAATTCCTTCCTTAACAATAACCTGAGTAGAGAGAGGTTGGGAGATGACAAAGAAGTCAGTCGCTCTAACACCTGCAACAGCAGTTTTGGTAACGATATTATAATCATGTTGCTGAGAAACAACCTTACTTACAATAGACCTAATCTTTCCCCTTAAGAGACCTATCGTCCCTTTCCTTTTTGCACCGCCCTTCTCAAAGAGATATTCTTTTATCTCTATTCTGCTCTTTTCTGCAATTCTAATCATGCTGTCGTCAATAAATTTAATCTCAGCCTTTGAATTGCTTTTTGTCCTGATAATATCCCCGATATTGACAGGCATAGTTATTTCTGCCGTTTCGGCAGTGGTCTTTCCTTTTCGCAGGATATCCACAGAGCCTTCCAAAAGGGATACTTTTCCGACAGGCTCAGCACATACAATCAAGGGGGAAAAGATTAGAATAAAAAATAAAAATAGGGTAAATATAATTTTTTTAGATGTCATAAAATATGCCTCTATTCTACCAAACATAATTTAATCCAACACTGACCGCATTCTTTGAATAATCATAAACGGCAGTATTGGAAAATGCCCTTGTATATGTGTATGTAATATCCCCTTTTAAATTCTTGACTAAGTTTATTGAGATTAGTGTATTTGCATTGTAAATGGTATCATCTCTCTTAATACTATATGTGGAATGGGTATTATCATAAATCTGTCTATATCCATCCCCTGATAAGCTGAAGTTGATTCTATTGCTGACAGGCAGGAGAATAGATACCGCTCCCTTATGGCCATTATATTTCCAGTTGTTTCCATTTGTATAATCACGGTCGTAATTGTATTTAACATTGATATAACCTTTTCCCTCTTTTAAAAATAGGAAGTAGGCTGCACCGGCATCATAATTTGCACCTGCCCTATTTTCATCTCCGGCGGATGGTTTAATATAATCCTTATCCTGCCATTTTAAACTTACCTGTGCCATTTGTGACCCGCTGATATATGAGAAAATCGGGCTGACTGTGTTAGACCTTAAATATCCCGACCTGTCGAGATATGTATAACCATAGCTATACATCAGTGTTGTATTAAAATTGCCAAAATTATATGCAGGCAGAATATTAATAGAATGACTCTGAATATCATAATTAGTAAATAGGGCGTGGAGGCTTTGGGAGAAGGAGTAGCCAAGTCCGATGTTTCCATTTTTCATAAATGACTTTGAATAATCAAAACCGAAATTCAGATTAGATACCCAGTCAGACTTGTTTGTGATGCTTTCTGCCGCTGAGGTATCAGTTGGTTTTAAGACAACATTATCATCGTATTGATAAGAATAACCAAAGGTCATCTTCCAGTTTTTCATGCTCTCAATCTGTTCAATTGCAGTAATATATTGACGGGCAAATTCTGCCTCATCGGATTTTGGATTAAGGCTGATAAGACTTCTGAAATATGCCTTTGCTTCTTTGAGATTTCCGTTATTATAATTAATTACTCCAAGCTGATACTGAACAAGAGGCTGTAGATTTTTATCCTCTTCTCCTGCGGATTTAATAAGCTCTATTGCCCTTTTGTAATCCCCCTTTTGGTTGTAAATCATCCCCTTGTAATAGGTAATTATGCTGAGATGTTTTACCTTATCTGCCTCTTCGAATTGTTCCAGCGCCCCGTCATAATCCCCTGTCATCAGCAAAACCTGCGCCAGATAATATCTCACTTCAAGCAAGTTTGGATTAATTTTAACCGTTTCTTTGAAGAATCTTAGAGATTCACTGAAATTCTCCATAGCATTATAAAGAATTCCAAGAGCGTAAGTGATATTTGGATTGCCAGGTTCTTTTTTATAAGCCTTTAAGAGCAATGGCTCAGCCTCTTCATAGTTTTCCAGTTGCAGCTGTTTCATTCCTTCTGCAAAATAGTTCATTTCGGCAGCATAGGTAATATTGCAGGAGATAAACAATATAAAAAGTGGTAAAAAATTTAATTTCCTTAAAAAATAGTTCATATTGTCTTTTCTATTGGGTTGTAAAAGTATATGGTGCATTTGATACCGTTGTAGCACCATAAGAATTTATAGCCTTAACCCTCCACCAGTAATATGTTGAAGCAGATAACATTCCTGCTGGCACTGTGTGATTTATTATATCAGTGCCTACAGTTGTACTGTATGCTATCATTGTAAATGCAGCATCCGTGGCTATTTCAATTGTATAACTTGTCTCTCCTACAGAATCTGCCCATGAGAGTGTTGGTGTTGTTGAAACTCCTGCTGCATTATTTAATGGTAAACTATAATTGAAGGCTGTAGGCGCTGATCCACCACCACTTGTGGTTGTAAAAGTAAATGGTGCATTTGATGCAGAAATACTACCATAAGAATTAGTTGCCCCTACCCTCCACCAATAATATGTTGAATATGATAACTTTCCAGCCGGGACTGAATGGTTTATTATATCGGTGCCTACAGATGTATTGTATGCTAACATTGTAAATGCAGCATCAGTAGCTATCTGTATGATATAACTTGTCTCTCCAGTAGAATCTGTCCATGAGAGTGTTGGAGTTAGTGAAACGCCTGTTGAGCTATTTAAAGGTGCGCCAAGAGTAAATGTAGTAGGTGCTGAACCTCCACCTCCACTTGTAGTTGTAAAAGTATATGGTGCATTTGATGCAATTGTATGCCCATAAGAATTAAATGCCTTTACAGTCCACCAGTAATATGTTGAAGCAGATAACATTCCTGCTGGTACTGTGTGATTTATTATATCAGTGCCTACAGTTGTACTGTATGCTATCATTGTAAATGCAGCATCCGTGGCTATTTCAATTGTATAACTTGTCTCTCCTACAGAATCTGCCCATGAAAGTGTTGGAGTTAATGAAACCCCTGTTGAGTTATTTAATGGTAAACTAAAATTGAATGCTGTAGGCGCTGACCCACCACCGCCACTTGTGGTTGTAAAAGTAAATGGTGCATTTGACGCAGAAATAATGCCATAAGAATTAGTTGCCCTTACCCTCCACCAGTAATATGTTGAAGCAGATAATATTCCTGCTGGTACTGTGTGATTTATTATATTAGTGCCTACAGTCGCACTATGTGCAACCATTGTAAATGCAGCATCAGTAGCTATCTGTATAGAATAACTCGTCTCACCTACAGAATCTGTCCATGAGAGTGTTGGAGTTAGTGAAACCCCTGCTGAGCTATTTAAAGGTGCGCCAAGAGTAAATGTAGTAGGTGCTGAACCTCCACCTCCTCCGCCTCCACTTGTGGTTGTAAAAGTAAATGGTGCATTTGATACCGTTGTAGCACCATAAGAATTTATAGCCTTAACCCTCCACCAGTAATATGTTGAAGCAGATAATATTCCTGCTGGTACTGTGTGATTTATTATATCAGTGCCTACAGTCGCACTATGTGTAACCATTGTAAATGCAGCATCCCTGGCTATTTCAATTGTGTAACTCGTCTCACCTACAGAATCTGTCCATGAGAGTGTTGGAGTTGTTGAAAGTCCTGTTGAGTTATTTAATGGTAAACTAAAACTAAATGCTGATGGCAGTGATGTTCCACCACCTCCTCCACCTCCGCCGCCTCCGTCTGCCCCTGTAGTAAAGCTCCATGTATAGGGACTTGCCATTGCATTTCCTGTTAAGTCCTTTACTCCTGTTGTAATTGTAATCATGTAGGTAGTGTTGGAATACCAAGGTGTTGGACTAATGGTGACAGTTGAGCCGGATGTGTTTATAATTGGAGCCGTTGCACCGGTAATTGTATTTGCGTTAATAGTTGAAGGATCCATTGGCTTTGAGAATATAATTGTGATAATACCGCTTGCCGGCACGCCTGTAGCCCCGGAGGCAGGGCTAACAAAACTTACTGTAGGCGTTACAGTGCCAGTATTGGCAGCCATTTGAATAGTAATGTCATAAGACATCCCCATTATGAGTGTTTGTGGGGAAGAAATCCCTGTGTAAAGCAGATTTCCTGCGCCGGCAGCCGCATCATACGCATAAGCCGTAAAATATATATTACTCCCCTCGTCCACTTCCATATATACCTCTACATAAGTTGACGGTGCCACCTCTACATAGCCTGAAAATTTTCTGCCATCTGGATAGACTGCATCTACCCGGATAGAACGGACATTAGAAGGGGCTGGACCATAAAATTGATTTGGATTACCTATTTGGTTTGATTTCTGGATGGATTTTTCGGACAAATCAAATGGAATAGTAACTTTAATTTTTCTATTGCTTGATTTGCTGCTGTCATATTCAGAGCCGCATCCTGCTATAACACTAATTAAAGTTACAGCAAAGAGAAATAGAACTGTGAGATATTCAATAATCTTTTTCATCTGAAGGATTTTTTATGATTTGTTTGCTTCTTATATACCTCAAGACATGCATATTGTAAAGTAAAATATCTGCAATATCAGATTTGTTGCAATGCCTGCCGCAACATCGTCCATCATCACCCCAAATCCATTTGGCAGTCTTTCCAACATATAAAATGGTTTTGAAATATCAATTATTCTGAAAATTATAAAACCTGATAACACAATCCAGAACTCATGCGGAAGCATAAATAGGGATATAAGTATCCCTGCAATTTCATCTATCACAATCTTCTGTGAGTCTTTTCTTTTAAAGATATACTCAGCTTTTTCTGAAACCCATATACCAATTAATACTATTGATATTGTGAGCAAAAAATAGCTGAAAGCTGAAAGCTGAAGGCTGAAAGTTAATAGGTATATTAATACACCGACGAGAGACCCTGCTGTCCCCGGTGCTATTGGTGAGTAGCCGCTGTAAAACCCAGTGGCTATGAATTTTATTAGCTTATTGCTCATTGCTTATTGCTATTATTTTTTTTGCATATTCCCTTGCCCATCTGTCCGCCTTTAAAATATCAGAGATTTCTTTTGCATGGCTGACCTTATGCTCCTTCATGGTCTTTTCAATGATTTCAGAAATTTTGTTGAATGAAATTTCCCTGTTTAAAAAGGCATTAACTGCCATCTCGTTTGCAGCATTTAAGACTGCTGGCATAGTCTCACCTATCTTTAATGCCTCAAAGGCAAATTTAAGACATGGGAATTTTTCAGTATCAGGTTTTTCAAAGGAGAGATTTTTCACCTCTGCCAGATTTAGTGAAGGGAGTGTATTTTTTAATCTATCAGGGTAGTTCAGTGCATAAGAGATTGGTATCCTCATATCAGGGATGCCGAGCTGGGCAATTACAGAGCCGTCAATAAATTCTACAAGGGAGTGGATTGTGCTCTGTGGATGTATTAAAACTTCTATATTTTCATCTGCTATGCCGAATAGCCACTTTGCCTCTATAACCTCAAAGCCTTTATTCATTAAGGTAGCCGAGTCAATGGTAATTTTTTGACCCATCCGCCAGTTGGGATGTTTAAGGGCATCTTCGGGCTTAATATCCTCAAATTGTTCCTTTGGATAATTTCTGAAAGGACCACCCGATGCAGTCAGTATCAGCTTTCTTATATTTTCCCTCTTTTCCCCTGTGAGCGATTGAAATATTGCACTGTGCTCGCTGTCTATGGGTATAATTCTGCATTTGCCTTCCGCCTCCCTCATTACAATCTCGCCTGCCATAACGAGGGTCTCTTTGTTTGCAAGTGCAATATCTTTTTTTGCCTTTATTGCCGAGATGGTTGGTATCAGCCCTGCCGCACCTACAATGGCAGAGATAACCATGTCTGCCTCTTTAACCGTCGCCGCCTCAATTACGCCGTCAACTCCTGATACAATTTTTACATTCTTATCTTTTATTGTTTTCTTTAATTTGTCTGAGTTTTTTTCATTAAAGAGGGCTGCCACTTTGGGCTTGAATCTATCAATTTGAGACTGGAGGAGTGAGTCATTTTCACCGGCGGCAAGAGCCACTACCTGAAATTTATCAGGGTGTCTGCTGATGACATCAAGTGCATTTACCCCTATTGAACCTGTTGAGCCGAGTATTGATATTTTTTTCATGACCAGTGACTAATGACCAGTGACTAATGACCAATAATAGTAAAATACAGGTGCTGAGAACAGGAGGCTGTCAACCCTGTCAAGTATCCCGCCGTGTCCCGGAATTATACCGCCCGAATCCTTTACCTGAAGGTTTCTTTTTATAATAGATTCGCTTAAATCACCAAATTGTCCAGATACACCGATTAAGATTCCAGCAATAACTGCATTTGAAATACCAATGTCCAGAAACCATAGTTTTGCAATTATTGCCCCAAATATACTGCCCATTAATCCTATTATCGCACCCTCTACAGTTTTTTTAGGGCTTATGGCGGGGGCTAATTTATGTTTACCAAAGCCCTTTCCACCATAGTATGCGGTTGTATCACCCATCCATGTGATGAGTAAAACAAAAAAGATTAACTCTCTCCCATTATCTCCGCTATTTCTGATAACACCCATATAGCTCATAAGAAAACTGACATATAGTATTCCAAATACAGTATTTGAGACATAAGAAAAGGCATTGTCTGATGCATTTCCTTCAAATATCCTTACGATAAAGAGGATTATAACGGATGCCGCAATTACAAGATTGATATATGTCCCTTTGAAGATAGCAATAGAAAGCAGGATTCCAAGAATAATCCCTGCCCATTTATAACATCCAAACCCCCCTTTTTCAATCATCCTGTAAAACTCATATAAACCGATAAATATTGCAAATTCTAATAGTAAAAAGAAATGAAATGGATTTCCAAAATATATTATGGCGAGGAGTATTGGTAAAGATACAATGGAGCTAATAATTCTTGTCAATTGTTTATAGGGTATAGCTTATAGGTTATAGGTTATAGGCTACGGGTATTGCCCATTGCCTATTGCCTACTGCCTACTGCCTATTGCCTCTCCTTTGTAATTTGTTCCCCTGTCATTCCAAATCTCCTCTCCCTCGCCTGAAACTCTATGACAGCCTTTAATAAATCATCCTCTTTAAAATCAGGCCAGAGGAGGTCGGTAAAATAAAGCTCTGCATAGGCTATCTGATAGAGGAGGAAATTACTTATCCTTAATTCCCCGCTTGTTCTAATCAACAAATCAGGTTCGGGAAGGTCTTTTGTATAAAGATATGACTGAAATAATCCGAGTGTTATGTCTTCAACAGAGATTTTATTTTTTTTGATGTCGGATGCTATCTCTCGGACAGCATCAACTATCTCGCTTCTTGAACCGTAACTGAGTGCAAGTGTCAGCACCATTCCTTTACTATTTTTTGTCCGCTCCTTTGCATCCTGTATGATTTTCTGGGCTGATAGCGGCAGATTGTCTATAGTGCCGATTGTGTTAAATCTTATATCTTCCTTCAGCATCCTGTCCAACTCTTTCTTCAGATATCTCTTTAAAATTTCCATTAGGGCATTGATTTCATTTTTAGGTCTGCTCCAGTTTTCTTCAGAGAAGGAATATAGTGTAAGCGCCTTGATGCCAATTTTTCGGCAGATAGTTACAATCCTATCTACAGTTTTAACCCCTGCCCTGTGTCCTGCAATCCGCGGCAGAAACCTCTTCTTTGCCCATCTCCCATTTCCATCCATGATGATGGCAATATGCTTCGGAAGGTTATTAATATCTACTTGTTTAAGTAAAGCAGGGATAGACATAAAAACATTTTATAATAGAAGGGGTTAATTGGCAAGAAACAAACCCCGCACATAAATTATGTGCGGGTAGGATAGGTATTTTAAGCTACGCTGTCAATAATCTTTTTAATCTCAGCTTTTGGTTTTACACCTACTATCTGCTGAACTACATTTCCATTTTTGATGACGAGCAGTGTGGGGATGCCTCTGATGCCATATTTTGTAGCTGTTTTAGGATTTTCATCTACATTCAGCTTTCCAATGTTTACCTTGCCGGCATACTCGTCAGCAAGCTCCTGAATTGCAGGTGCAATCATCCTGCATGGTGCACACCATTCCGCCCAAAAGTCAACCACCGTAGCCTTGTCAGATTTTAAAACCTTTTCATCAAAGTCTGAATCAGAAAAATGCAATACATTGTCTGCCATAAATTTCCTCCTTGAATTATTTTTTTACTTTTTTTTGTTTTCTACAAACTCAAATACAATCTCACCCTCTTTTACAAGCCCTAAATCCTCCCGTGCAATTTTTTCAATATAAGAGGAATCATTTTTTAATGCATATACCTCGGTATTAAGCTTTTCATTTTCTTTTTTTAATTTTGAGATATTATTCTTTAATGAATCAACTTTTTCATTTAAGTGATATACCTTAATCACCCCATCATCTCTGAATATAGCTGCTATTACTATAAATATGAAAAATGAAATACTTGCAAGGAGGAGTATCTTGAGCCTCTTTTTATTTGCCTCACTAATCTCTTTTTTTATATCTCTGTTATCAGGTTTGGAATCATTCATTTAAATAAATTATAAAAGCAACCACAGATGAACACGGATTAACACAGTTAAAAACTTTTTCCTTTTTAAATCTGTGTCTATCTGTGGTTAATCAGGTTTTTGTTTATTTTATATTATAGAAAACACCTCTTCCTTTAAATATGGCGGATTTTCCAAGTTCCTCCTCTATGCGGATAAGCTGATTATATTTAGCAACCCTGTCAGTCCTTGACATTGAGCCTGTCTTGATTTGGCCGGTATTACAGGCAACCGATACATCGGCTATTGTGGTATCCTCTGTTTCGCCAGACCTGTGGGATATGATTGTAGTATATCCCGCCCTCTTTGCCATTTCAACTGCATCAAGTGTCTCCGTTAATGTCCCGATTTGATTTAACTTTATCAATATGGAATTTGCAATCCCTTGCGAGATTCCTTTTTTAAGAATGGATGTATTCGTTACAAATATATCGTCTCCTACAAGCTGAACCTTCTTTCCAAGCCGCTTTGTCAATTCCTTCCAGCCATCCCAGTCACCCTCTGAAAGCCCGTCCTCTATGGATATTATAGGATATTTGCCTGCAAGTTCTTCATAGAGCTTTATCATTTCCTCAGTTGATTTTTCCGGCTTGCTTTCGGCGTCAAGTGTATATTTACCGTTTTCATAAAATTCACTCGCCGCACAGTCCATCGCAATCAGGACATCATCTCCGGGCTTATATCCTGCCTTTTCAATCCCCTTCATCACCATTTGAACAGCCTCTTCATTTGATTTTAGATTAGGGGCAAAGCCTCCCTCATCACCGACAGATGTGTTGTAGCCTCTATCTTTTAAGACATTTTTTAGATTATGAAAAACCTCTGCACCCATCCTTACTGCATCTGACAGGCTATTTGCACCAACAGGCATTATCATGAATTCCTGAAAATCAACATTATTGTCTGCATGAGAGCCGCCGTTCAATATATTCATCATAGGGACCGGAAGTTCCTTTGCATTTGTCCCGCCGATATATTGATATAAAGATAAACACGCCTCATCAGCAGCAGCCTTTGCAACTGCGAGGGATACCCCCAGCATGGCATTGGCGCCAAGTTTTGACTTGTTTTCAGTCCCGTCAAGCTGGATTAATAGATTGTCTATATAAACCTGATCTGATACCTCTAAGCCTATTACCTCTTCTGCAATGATATTATTTACATTCTCAACTGCCTTTTTTACACCCTTGCCGAGGAACCTCTTTTTATCTCCGTCCCTAAGCTCTATTGCCTCCCTTGAGCCTGTCGAGGCGCCTGAAGGGACAGACGCCCTACCCATTGCACCGCTTTCACATACTGCATCAACCTCTATAGTAGGGTTGCCTCTTGAATCAATTATCTCTCTTGCAATTACATAGGCTATTTCGCTCATAAAATCTCCATCAAAATTAAAACTTTCTGATAATCTACATTATCTGAAAATCTAAATCAAGAAAAATTAAAAAAAATAGTCAAAAATTAGTTGACAATCCGAAAAAAAGGTATGAAAATATGAGCAAGAATTAAACCCTAACAATTTATTAAGGAGGTTTTATGAAAATAAATTTTTATAAAGGGTATCTGTGGAGTATGGTTTTTATCTCTGTCATTACATTTTCTATCGCCGGTTGTGGCGGTGGAGGGAGTAGCGGATCATCTTCTACATCATCTACTACCACTACTACTACAACTACTACTGATACAACCGCTGACACTGTCGGCGCCACGACGGTCTCCGGCTTGACAGTGGCTGAAAAGGTTAGTGTAGTAGATGCTTCATCAACAAAAACAAAGCCAGCATTAGGCAAGACTACCGTTACGGGCCTCACTATCATGGACGTCAGGTATCTTCCCGCGGGGTGGGCCACAACGGTGGATTACTATAAAGACCCGCAGTTCGTGTATATCCATGAACGCTCGGGCGAAGCATTGAACACCCCGAACGAAATCCTGTGCATGATGGCGCAGGCAAAATACGATACAATGGTAAACAAGGGGAATACAGAAGGCTACTATCTTGCCCAGATAGATACAAACCTATGTTCGCAAAATCAGGATAGTTCATCCAAGGCCGATACCTCTAATCAGTCTTCCGGCTCTACGACCCCCAGTTATGCGATGTGGACGGTGAGATCCATTAGGGCGGATGACACCGCCCCGCAATATGTGAAGGCATGGGTACATGAAACAATAGAAACCGGCCCTGGAGGCAACGGTCAGGAAATGTTAATCCTTGCCGATGTCAAAATCACCGAGGCGGCTTCCGCAACCAACCCATACGGTCTGTTCACCATGAATTTCGCCGGCTATCCATATGACAAGACCACCGCCGCAGTTACATCAACTACAGCCCTGATGAAGGGGACGCTCAGGGCGGTTAACAATGCCACTACCGGCAAGGTGAACCTGCAATTCTGGTCAGCCACAACTATGGGCACAGAAACGTTCTCCGACGCCGCCACGCTGGAAAGAAGCACAGACGGCACAACTGGCGGCGGCGAGGTGCAGTTCACTGACCATGGCTGGGACCAAGCTACCCAAAAACAAACCAGCACCACTAAACGTGGCAGATTCTCTTTTGATGCAACTATGTTCAAAAGACAGGCGGTTGATACTACTTCCGGCGCTCTTACCGGCTCTGAGGTCTGTCTGGATAAGACAAAGTTCAACTACTCTGTTTGGAGCTATGGGATGTATGATTCGGCAGGTGCGCGGGTGAACTTGCAATCCGGCTTCCCGATAAAGTTTGCCAAGAGCGGGAAAGACTACTTCGGCTATGTAGGGAACTACGGCATTTTCTTCCCCGGCGATGTAACGCTCACCGATGGGGATTCTGTGTCGAAGATGGATTGGTCGGGCGGCAATGCTATAGCTACCTCCTACACTATCAAGAAGACAGGCGGCAAGCTGATAAAACATACCCGCAATACTACCACGCTGGACAAGCTGGACGGCATCAAACTCAGCTACGGTTACTTTGATAGTACCACAAACACATTCAGCAACATCAATTTGCATTGGGATAATGCCTCGAAGACATTCAAAAAGGATTCCAAGTGGGATATGACTACACAATCGGAAACCGAGCTCACCGGGACGCTGGACATCAGCTCCATACAGTGGAATAACAACCTGATGATGTGGTCGCAGTCGATGGGCGGGCAGGTAACCATCCTTCTCCCGGTGGTCGGGGGCAAATATACCGATGGAGTCACTACCGGTAACGTCCCATCAGGTGCGGGATGCGTTCCTCCCGACTTTAGTCTGGGACAGTTCAACTTTAGCTGTACCAACGCAGTTGGAACTCCGGCAACAGTAGGCGTAGTCTACTTTGTGGAAGAGATGATTTATCCCAAGGATAGCTCGTTCTCGGCAAGCACTTCAATGACCTGTTACAACAACTGTCCGGATGGGACGGTAATAGCCGCAGGAACGGGCTCAATTTATCATTCGCAAGATTTTGACCAGCAGACCGGTCAGCAGAAATCTTATTCCTATGCTTTCGATAAGGATGCTTACACGCTGAAGGAGGGGACGAATTCCATAAGCATTACCACGAAGAACACCAATCTGTCCGCCGGACAATTCGGAGGTTCCCTTGATTTTGGTATCCAGACCGGCCCGATGTTTGACCCAACCTCAGTTGATTCCACCACCGGCAAAACATATCTTCAGTTACTGGCATGCGATTGGAACGCCAACCAAGTTTGTGCATGGGATGCCAATACCAAGCTTCCTGTGTACTACACATGGGAAACTGGCTGGAAAGCATGGAATACTTTGACCTCGCTTGTCGCTTCAGACGGCACGGTGTTAAAGTTTGACCAAGAGGCCAACGTTAAGTTTACATATCCATCAACGGCCACCACGATAAACTCCACTGCTACGGACACAAAGTACGCAGGAAAAGTGTTTCAGCTCCAATACGGCGGGTTCCGCCAACTGTGGGGCATACCCGGCAAATGTGTGGGTATGGATAAGGGCGAGGCGGTCGCCTGCGGTCCCGGGACACGATATGTGCCGGAGTTCGTGATACCGGATGCCTCGGAGGTTCTATACTCGTATAAAAAGAGCGACGGGACTTCCGTCTCCGCCGCCACTGGCTACATCAAAGCGCTGGACATGGAGAAGCAGATGCAGGAAGCCGCATGCGGAACGCAATCGCTGACCGCCTATACCCTGCTCACTTCAGCCGATTGGACGGCGCCGGCCAACAGCACGACGGAGCCTACAGTCACCGATCCGCCAGCGGTTATTGGCGGAGTAGTACAGAAGCAGTAAGCCCGCATTTTTTATCCTATTTGGGCCGCCCCATGAAAAGGGGCGGCCTTTTTTTATTCAATTCCGTGACTCCTTCTGAAAAAATATCTGTAAAATCAAATCTAAAGTATGCTAAACTTATTTACAATTTAAAAAGAACAAAAACCTGATTAACCACGAAGCTCACGAAGAATTATAAAACAGAACATAGAACACGAATTTCACGAATATACGAATGACACAAATAAAAAAATCAAAATATTCGTGTAATTTGTTCCATTCGTGTCATTCGTGTTTAATGCTTTTATCTTTTTCTTTGTGTTCTTCGTGCTCTGGTTAAAAAGGATTTTCGAATGAGAATAGAAGAAAAAATCGGCAGGTTATTGAGAGATAGGAAATTGACCCTATCAATAGCCGAATCATGCACAGGGGGACTAACATCTAATCTGATTACAAATGTTAACGGAAGCTCTAACTATTTTGAGAGAGGATATGTGGTATATAGCAATAGGTCAAAAATTGAGCTTCTTGATGTCCCTGAAGATACAATAAAGAAACATGGCGCTGTAAGCTCGCATACCGCTATTGCCATGGCTGAGGGTGTAAAGAGGAAAAGCGGGACAAATATAGGACTCTCTGTAACAGGAATTGCAGGTCCATCGGGAGGAACAATTAAAAAACCTGTAGGGCTTGTGTATATTGCCGTGGCAGGTGATAAAAAAATTGAATATAAAGAGTATAGATTCAGGGGGAAAAGACATGAAATAAAATTAGAGTCAGCAAATGCCGCCCTCAAATGTTTGATAGAATATCTTTATAGGGTAAGCAAGGATAAAGGATAAAATAGAACCAATATTTTCCCTTTTTCCTTTTTCCTTTGTATAATATATGCAAACAATAAGGGTATTTATTTCCATAGAGATACCACAAGAAATAAAAGAAAAAATATCCCTTATTCAGGAACAATTAAAGACTATTGAAACACCTATTAGCTGGGTGCGTCTTGACAGCATTCATCTTACGCTGAAATTTCTTGGCAATATAACAGAGCTGCAAATACCAGAAATAAAAAATTGTATGACAACAGCTGCAAATGGAATACCCCCTTTTGATGTAAAGGTAAAAAGAGGAGGGGTTTTTCCTAATTTGAATTACCCAAGGGTTATATGGCTCGGACTTGAAGACAGGACAGACAGCTTGTTTAAACTACAAAAAGGTATAGACAGTTGCCTTAAGAAAATCGATTTTGAGCCTGAAGAGAGAGGATTTACACCGCACCTGACACTGGGAAGGGTGAAATCACTGAAAGGGAAAAATCATTTAATCCGGACAATCCATATCTATAAAGATATTGAGGTCGGTGAGATTTATGTGGATAAGATAAAACTAATGAGAAGTCAGCTAAATCCATCAGGTGCAATATATACAATATTGGAGGAGGTCGGATTAACAGCAGTGGAGAGTGGTCAGTGATGAGTAATGAAAAAATTAAATCTTATAGAGACTTATTGATTTGGCAAAAAGGAATAGTCTTGGTTAAGGATATTTTACGAAATTACTAAAAAATTTCCTAAATATGAAAGATTTATTTTGATTAATCAGATACTTCGAGCAGCAATTTCTATTCCTTCAAATATTGCTGAAGGACAGGCAAGACACTACTCAAAGGAATTTCGACAGTTTCTATATATGGCTTTAGGCTCTTTAGCAGAACTTGATACTCAATTAACAATTGCCGTTGAATTGAAGTATATAACTAACGAGAACTTGAATGGAATAGGTGAAAAAATAGTAGAATTAAGAAAAATGATAATGGGAATTTTATCAAAACTGACCACTGATCACTGATCACTGGTTTTAAGAGGGAGGTAAAAAATGGCAACAGCAAAAGATGCGAAAGAAACAAAAGAGAAAGATGTAAAAGATGAGAAGAGAAAGGCACTGGAATTGGCACTATCTCAGATTGAGAAACAGTATGGAAGAGGGTCTATAATGAGGATGGGTGATAGAGAGGTATCCGCCGATATTCCTGTTATACCAACAGGCTCTGTATCCCTTGATGCTGCACTTGGTGTAGGTGGAATTCCGAGGGGAAGGGTTATAGAAATATTTGGTCCTGAATCATCAGGCAAGACTACACTTGCCCTCCATGTTATATCAGAATCTCAAAGGCAAAAGGGAGTTGCCGCATTTGTAGATGCGGAGCATGCATTAGACCCGATATATGCCGGAAAACTTGGCGTAAATGTTGAAGAGCTATTAATCTCACAACCTGATACAGGGGAGCAGGCACTTGAGATAGTAGAGCATCTTGTCAGGAGTAATGCAGTTGATGTGATAGTGATTGATTCTGTTGCAGCCCTCACCCCGAAGGCAGAAATAGACGGCGAGATGGGGGATGCTCAGATGGGGCTTCAGGCAAGACTTATGTCCCAGGCACTACGCAAACTAACTGCAGCAATAAGCAAGTCAAAGACGAGTGTCATATTTATAAACCAGATAAGACAGAAGATAGGCATCATGTTTGGAAACCCTGAAACTACAACAGGAGGCAATGCCCTTAAATTCTACGCATCTCTCAGACTTGATATAAGAAAGAAGGACTCCATAAAAGAAGGGACTGATGTCATTGGAACCAGAACAAAGGTCAGAGTTGTAAAAAATAAAGTCGCACCCCCATTTAAAGAGACTGAGTTTGACATCATCTACGGCGAGGGGATATCAAAAGAGGGGGATTTGCTGGATATCGGTGAGAAACACAAACTGATAGAAAAGAGCGGGGCATGGTATTCATACAAAGGGGAGAGGATAGGACAGGGGAGAGAGAATGCAAGGAAGTATCTGAAGGAGAATCATGCAGCAGCAAAAGAACTGGAAGGAAAATTAAGAGAAGCATTGGGGATTGGTGAAAAGAAACCTGCTTCAACAGCAAAACAATGAACAAAGACTCATTAATCCGCAGATTAAAACAAAATATTTTTTAAAAATCTGCGTAATCTGCGGATAATAATTTCTTTATGCAAAATGATGAGTTTGAAAGGGGTAAACAAATTGCCTATCGGTTTCTCTCTTACAGACCCCGCAGTAAAAAAGAGGTTGAAAAAAAATTAAAAGAGAAAAATATCTCTGGAGAAAATATCTCAAATATCATCAGCCTCTTAGAAAAAAACAATTATTTAAATGATAGGGAGTTTACACTCAACTGGCTCAGATACAGGATGGAGAATAGACCTCTTGGCAATAGGTCTTTGGAATATGAATTAAGGGAAAAAGGAATAGATTCAGAAATAATAAAAGAGTCTCTTGATGAAGTTTATGCAGGTGAATTTGATGAATACGAGGTGGCAGTCAGGTTAGCAGAGAAAAAAATGGTTTCTTTAAAAAAAGGGAAAATGGAACACAATGTTACCAAAAAGAGACTCTTTGGCCATCTACAGAGAAAAGGATTCTCCTATGATACGATTGAAAGAGTAGTAAACAACATATTTGAAAATTCCAAACACCAAGCACCAAATCTCAAATAAATTCCAAGCACAAATATCCAAATTTCAATCAATTATGTTTGGATATTGAAATTTATTATTATGGATATTCTTCTCCCTATTTTTATATTTCTATTTGGAGCTGCGATAGGCAGTTTTTCCAATGTTTGCATATACCGCCTCCCACGTAAATTATCCATTGTAACTCCGCCTTCCCAATGTCCCAGTTGCGGCAAGGGTATAAGCCCATTTGACAATATCCCGATAATAAGTTTTCTTATACTCCGTGGCAGATGCCGTTACTGTCAGTCTCCGATTTCATGGAGGTATCCAATTGTAGAATTAATCACAGGACTTATTTTTCTATTCCTGTATCTTAATTTTCGCATCTCACCCCAATTCTTTATCTATGCTCTGCTAATAATTTCACTAATAATAATTGCCTTTATTGACCTTGAACATAAGATAATCCCTGATGTCATTACACTCCCGGGAATAATTATTGGCTTAGCAATAAGCATTGCAATGCCGCATATAACATTGATAAATTCTATAAAAGGTCTTCTCATTGGCGGAGGGCTTTTTTATGCAATTGCAATATTGAGCCGCGGAGGCATGGGAGGCGGTGATATAAAACTCATCGCCATGGTCGGCTCTTTTCTTGGGTGGAAGAATGTTTTGCTGACAATATTTTTAGGCTCATTCTTCGGTTCAATTGTCGGTATTGTATTAATAATTCTCAAAAAGAAAAACAGGAAGGATATGGTTCCCTTTGGACCATTTCTGTCTCTCGGTGCCATTGTATCAATATTTTTTGGGAGGGATTTAATATATCTATGGCTCACGATAACATTTGGTTGATAAGGAAAAATTTATGAAAAGCTATCGCAAAGAACTCTGGTTTAATGTTCCGACAAGAAGGGGATTTATAAATATTACTCATCAGGTTGAGGAATGTTTAAAGGAGAGCGGTGTCAAGGAAGGGCTTGTCCTTGTAAATGCGATGCATATAACTGCATCTGTTTTTATAAATGACAATGAGTCAGGACTTCATAATGACTTTGATGTCTGGCTTGAGAAACTTGCACCCCATGAGCCTGTATCACAGTATCGTCATAATAATGGTGAGGATAATGCAGATGCCCATCTTAAGCGTCAGGTAATGGGAAGAGAAGTCATTGTAGCCATTACAAATGGAAGGCTTGATTTCGGTCCGTGGGAGCAGATTTTCTATGGGGAATTTGACGGAAGGAGAAAAAAGAGGGTTCTGGTGAAGATTATAGGAGAGTAACTATTGCTCCATTGTTCCATTGTTTTTAACAATGAAGTAATGAAACAATAAAACAATTTTTATCTATGAGCTTATAACTTATGAAGAACCGCAGGATAAAGATTATTGGTGTTCCTATTGACCTTGGCTTTGGGAGACGTGGAGTTGATATGGGGCCAAGTGCCTTAAGAATTACAGGTATTGCAGATAGTTTAAGGGGGTTAGATTATTCTGTAGAAGACATTGGTGATATAAAATCGCCAATCCCTGAACTTTGTAATTTAGAAGATAAAAATGCCCGATACTTGCCTGAGATAAAGGATATATGCATAAGGCTGAGTAATACTGTCTATACGGTATTACAAGAAGGTGCTGTTCCCTTATCAATTGGAGGTGACCATAGTCTGGCAATTGGCAGTATTGCAGGTGTAAGCAGATTTTTAAGAGAAAAAAGTAAAAAGGCGGGGCTTATATGGTTTGATGCACATGGCGATATGAATACGCCTGAATCTACAAACAGCGGCAATATCCACGGAATGCCTTTGGCTGTCTCTCTCGGATTAGGTACTAAGGCGTTGACTGAAATAGGAGCTTTTTCACCAAAGATTGAAAGTAAAAATGCAGTGCTTATAGGTGTAAGAAACCTTGATGAAAGGGAGAAGGGGCTTATTGTCAATTCAGGGATTAAAGTTTATACGATGAAAGAGATTGATGAAAATGGAATGTCAAATATTATAAGAAAAGCAATTGATTTGGCCGCAAGAGATACTGACTATATTCATCTCTCATTTGATATGGATGTATGCGACCCATCTATTGCCCAAGGTGTTGGAACACCGGTTAAAGGTGGACTTAACTACAGAGAGGCACATCTTGCCATGGAAAAAATAGCAGAATCGGGGATGCTCGCTTCAATGGATATGGTTGAGATAAATCCTATACTTGATTACAAAAATCTAACTGCAGATCTTGGTGCGGAGCTTATTTTATCAGCTTTTGGAAAGAGAATATTTTATTGATTTGATGACCTGTCTGAAAAGGGTAAATTCATCTTTACCTCTCACATAGTCTATGTACAGAGTTTATCTTTTACCCTTTACAATCTTCTTCGCGCCATCAACAAGTTCTCTCACAATATCCCTTGCCACATCATCAGGCACACCGTCTGCTGCCGTTGATTTCAGCCTCATATCGCATGTATCATTTACATAATCAACTATAACAAATCTGCCTGTCTTTGTAAGGGCAATCTCTGTAGAAAAAAAATTAATTTTGGCAACCTCAGCAATTTTCTTTGTAATCCTTTTTAGCTCCTTTAGCTTATACCTCCTTTCAGCCCTTGATGTAAGTCTCTGATATACACCCGTCTGACTATCCCACCAGCACATAATCACCTTTCCATATATATAAAAAGATCTGAACCATGCCTTCCTTCCTTTCAAGGTTACAGGAACAATCTCTTCCTGCAAAAGATACCTGTCTTTACTATGCTTTTCCCTTGCCTTTACTATCTCATAAGGGGTCTTAACTCCAAGAACTACCCCCCTCCCCCCGCCGCCATCTGCAGGCTTTACAATAAAAGGTGTCCCTATTGAATGCATATCGGATTCATCAAATTGAGGGTCTTCTTCATAGGATGAGAGGATAATTGTATATGGCACATAAAGTCCATTTGTCAAAAATTCAAGATGCATTATAGACTTGTCATTTGCTATGGCTGATAGAGCATGGTCGTTTACAAATATCACCTCTTTTTTCTTTAACAGTTTTATGAGAGGAATAAATCTGCTGTCAGACTCAGAAGCCCTGTCAAGAAACATTTTGAATATCAGTTCGCCGCTTGATAATTTGCCGATTGTCTCATCTAAATTATGGGGATATACAAGATAACTCTGCAAACCCCTCCTGTTGCACTCCAAATCAAGGATGCTTATAAAATTCCTGTCATATTCCCAATCCCATCCAATACCAATATCTACTTCCAGTGGCATAATAGTATTCTATAGAAATTATAACAGTCTGTCAAAACAATGCCATTTTAGAAATTGAAAAATGTATTAGCGAGTGATATATTGAAAACGTCAATTCAACAATGAAGTGCAATACTTGGAAAAAATGCGTTCTTTGTGGCAAAAAATATGGTTAAGATTATCCTTGTCATAATAGGAAGTTATCTTATCGGCTCTATCTCCCCCAGTATAATCCTGGGGCAGTCCTTAAAAGGGATAGACATTAGAAAGCATGGCAGCGGCAATGCAGGCTCAACAAATGCCTTTAGAGTTCTTGGCAAATGGGCAGGAATAACAGTCCTCTTATTGGATATTTTTAAAGGCTATTTTACAGTTAAGTTTATAAGCCCTTTGGCAGGAGAAAATACAATTATCTCCCCTACCCTCATTGCTATCCTATCAGGTTTTGCTACAGTTACAGGACATGTATGGACAGTTTTTCATTCATTTAGGGGTGGAAAGGGGGTAAACACTGCAACAGGTGTGCTCATTGCAATTATTCCAATACCAACCGTTCTAATTGCATGTATCTTTTTAATTGTTCTGCTTATAACAAAATATGTATCCCTTAGCTCAATGCTCGCCTCTCTATCACTCCCAATAATATTAATAATTCAAAAGCAGAGAGGAATTAATGTGCCTATTGAATTAATTATATTTACACTTATCATCCCTGCATTTATTATCTATACACACAGAGCAAATATAAAGAGGCTGATGAGAGGAGAAGAGAATAAAATAAAATTAGGCAGGGGTTAATTCCTTTATTAATTCTTTAACTTGATTTTCTATATCAGAGAGAGGTGCAATAATCCTTTTACCATCCTTCCTTATCTTCATTTCAGCCTTCCCATCCTTAAGATTCTTTTCGCCTATTATAATCTGAATCGGTATTCCTATAAGGTCGGCATCCTTAAACTTTATCCCTGGTCTTTCATCCCTGTCATCTAATAAAACCTCAACATTAGATTCTCTCAATGTCTGGTAAATATTTTCAGATGTATTTACAATATCTGCATTCTTCATATTTAATGAGAGTATAATTGCCTGAAACGGTGCAATGGGCATGGGCCAGACAATACCGTTATCATCGTGATTCTGCTCTATTGATGCGGCTACAGTCCTCCCCACACCTATCCCATAGCATCCCATCACCATTAACTTTTCCTTGCCATTTTCATCCAGATAGACTGCCTTTAATGATTCACTGTATTTCGTGCCGAGCTTAAACACATGCCCCACCTCTATTCCCTTATATACCTGAAGTGTTCCATCACATCTCGGACACAAATCACCACCTTTTACCATTCTTATATCCCCACATACATCTATCTTAAAATCTCTGTCTATATTTACATTGATACTATGGGCATCTTTAAGATTTGCACCTGTAACAAAATTTTTTATCCCAAGAACCTCATTATCAGCTACAATTTTTAATTTTAAACCGACAGGACCTGCAAAACCTGACGGTGCAGAAGTAACATCCTCTACAACCTTTTCTCCTGCCAGATTTATTACATCGCATTTTAAGAGTTTTTTTATCTTTGCATCATTAACATCGTGGTCGCCCCTTACAAGTGCCGCAACAATTCCATTCTCTGTCTCAAATATAAGTGTCTTAATTATCTTTTCCTTTTCTATCTTTAAAAATTCTGAGACCTCCTCTACACTCTTTTTATCAGGCGTGCTCACAACCTCCATAGGTTTTAATTCTTCTTCTGTCTTCTGTCTTCTATCTTCTGTCTTCTGTTGTATCTCCGCCTTCTCTACATTTGCCGAATAATCACATTTTTCACAGGTAGCTACTGAATCCTCACCCGAATCTGCAAGGACCATGAACTCATGAGAGAAGCTCCCTCCTATCTGCCCTGTATCAGCCTCCACAGCCCTGAACTTAAGCCCGCATCTCCTGAATATATTACAGTATGCGTCATACATCTTCCTGTAAGTCTCTTCCACCCCTTTTTCATCCAGATCATAACTGTATCCATCCTTCATTGTAAACTCCCTGCATCTCATAACTCCGAATCTCGGACGGATTTCATCCCTGAATTTTGTCTGTATCTGATAAAGATTTAATGGAAGCTGTCTGTATGACCTTACCTCCCTCCTCACTAAATCTGTAATAACCTCCTCATGGGTTGGCCCATAACAGAAGTCTCTATCGTGCCTGTCCTTTACCCTTAGCAGCTCTCTTCCGTAAAGATTCCACCTCCCGCTCTCCTGCCACAGTTCAGCAGGCTGAATGCTCGGAAGAAAAACCTCCTGTGCCCCTGCCCTGTTCAACTCTTCCCTGATGATATTTTCAACCTTCCTCTGTGCCATAAGTCCTAATGGAAGGAGGTCATATATTCCTGCGGCAAGTTTCCTTATCATCCCCGCCCTGACCATGAGCTTGTGGCTTATAACCTCAGCATCAGACGGTGCTTCCTTTAATGTGGGTAAAAACATTTTTGAAAATCGCATATAGAACAAAGACCTGATTAACCACAGAGACACAGAGGCGCAGAGAAATAAAATCATAGGACACAGATTTTCACAGATACACACAGATTTTTTGCTTTAAATCCTGATAATCTGTGTTCATCTGTGTCCAAATTTAGTTTTTTATTTTTTGTTTTTTTCTCTGTGTCTCCGTGCCTGCCAAATTTTTATAATTTACATGAACAAAAGTCAGTGAGAGTCTGTGGCTAATAGTTTTGCCTCGTCCAGCAAGGCATCAAAGATTTCTTCCTCCTTAACCTTTTTTACTATCTTCCCTTTCCTGAATATAAGCCCTACACCCTTTCCACCTGCAACACCTAAATCAGCTTCTCTTGCCTCCCCGGGGCCATTCACAACACACCCCATAACTGCAATCCTGATGGGATTTTTTAAAGACCTTACTGCATCCTCAACCTTAAGTGCAATTGATTCTAAATCTATCTCACACCTGCCGCATGTTGGACAAGATATTACCTCAGGATTTGTTTGCCTTATACGCAGTGCCTTTAAGATTTCAAATCCAACCTTTATCTCTTCAACAGGGTCAGCAGTCAGAGAAACTCTTAAGGTATCACCTATACCCTCATTTAACAAGATACCGATACCTATAGCCGATTTTATCGTCCCTGAAAAAAATGTCCCTGCCTCCGAAATACCTATGTGAAAGGGATAATCTACCTTTTTTGACAGGATGCGATAGGCATCAATCGTCCTTTCTATATCAGATGCCTTGAGTGATACCTTTATCTGTTCAAAGTTCATATCCTCAAGGATGCCTATATGCATCATGGCACTCTCAACCATTGCCTCAGCAGTAGGTCCGCCATATTTCTCCCACAAATCTTTATCAAGAGAGCCGGCATTCACGCCTATTCTTATAGGGAGTCCTTTATCCTTCGCAGAATTTACCACCTCTTTAACCTTCCACTTATCCCCAATATTTCCCGGATTTATCCTTAGCCCGTCAACACCTTCCTTTATTGCCCTCAGAGCAAGCCTGTAATCAAAATGTATATCTGCAATCAGGGGGATTCTTATCCCCTTTTTTATCTCTCCTATTTTTTCTGCGGCATTCATATCAGGAACTGCCACCCTGATGAGCTCGCATCCTGCACCTTCCAGTTTTTTTATCTGGTTTAATGTAGCCTTGACATCCCTTGTATCCGTATTTGTCATTGACTGAACAGATACCGGTGCACCCCCGCCAATCTTAAGATTTCCGAGTGTAATAACCCTGCTCTTTCTTCTCATTAGGAAATTATATATCCGCAGATTACGCAGATTATCGCAGATTAAAACAAAATATTTTTTTAAAAATCTGTGTAATCTGCGTAATCTGCGGATTAATTAGGTTTTTGTTCTGTTTTTACTATAAAACAGTTTTAAACTCCATGTCAAAACAAATATAAAAGACAAATTGCATAATTTGGGTTGACTGAATGTGCTTAAATATGTTACTTATTTAACCATGCCTATAAAACTACTTTTTGCTGATGACAATGTTACAATTCAAAAGGTTGCAGAGCTTGCCTTTGAAAGTGAAGATGTGGAAGTAACTACTGTCAGC